>Ga0114974_10000368_pt1 | contig 38558 bp, 63 predicted proteins | sample S_130206_EF_Meta_FD_87318 | JGI IMG/M metagenome (GOLD analysis project Ga0114974, IMG submission 87318) | Freshwater microbial communities from Lake Simoncouche, Canada to study carbon cycling - S_130206_EF_MetaG | ecosystem: Environmental > Aquatic > Freshwater > Lake | place: Lake... | reverse complement strand
GATCGTATTGATGCGTTGGTTCAGGCTTTTTCTGATTTACTTGGAAGGGCCAGCATCTCGTCATACTTTGGAGCGCTCGCAAACTTCTGTCCTGGTTGCGGATTACCAATGCCAAAGGCAATGTCGCATTGTTCTAAGTGTGGAACCGCTATGATTGAACCAACTCAATCTGAAGTGGCCAAGGAGTGAAATGTCTGTAGTTTATAACACCGTAATCAACCAAGGCGCTAACTGGTTCATCAACTTTCAGTATAAACAACCCGCAACAATCACAAACATCACGGGCAACGGCACAACCGTAACTTTTACAGCGGCCAACAATTTCACAGGCGGTCAAACGGTGAGCATTGATGGTGTTCTGCCATCGCAATACAACTTTCAAGGCGCAACGATCGCAACGAGAACAACCACGGCGTTTACGGTCACAAACCCAGCAACAGGAACCTACATCTCAGGCGGTCTCGCAACCGTTCCAATCAACCTAACTGGTTACACAGCGGCTTTGCAGATCCGATCCCTTCCTGAAAGCCCAACGGCAGTTCTTTCTTTGGCCACAGGCGGCAACGGCATCACGATCCCAACGCCAACCAACGGAACGGTTGTAGTCGAGGCAACAGCCACACAAACCCGCGCAATTGTTGCTGGAACCTACTACTATGACATCGAGATAACTTCTACAGGCGGCATTGTTTATCGTTTGGCTCAAGGCCAGGTTGTAGTATCAGCGGAGGTAACACGATGAGCGATGATGCAGTAATCATTCAACCGATTATTCCAACAGTTGTTATTTCATCCCCAGGACCGCAAGGCCCAGGTGGTGGAGAGATTTTCTATGTTCACACACAAGCAGTCGCAAGCGCGGTGTGGACTATTAACCACAACTTGAACGGTGAACCAACGGCAGTCGTTCTCGACTCTGCTGGAACACAATGCGAAGGCACCTTTTCTTACCCGAGCAAGAGTCAAATGGTGATAACCTTTACCAGTGCTTTCACAGGCACTGCCTATGTGATCTAGGAGAAATAAATGGCCCGTAAGTTTCTAGTTTCGATTGACCTGAACAAGAATGAATTGCAGAATGCCGTAATTCAGAACCTTGCTACAGCGCCAGCGACACCTTTAGCAGGACAGGTTTACTACAACACAACCGATAACCAACTCTACATTTACAACGGCACTCGTTGGGAAGTAGCGGGCAACGCAGTTACATCAGGAACACTTGCCGCACGCCCAGCCGCAGCAACAGTAGACACAGGCACGATCTACTACGCAACCGACAATTATCTTTTCTATTATTCCAACGGATCAGCCTGGCAACAGACTAACCAGTTTGGAACCATTACTGCGCAGACTTCTTATGGTGCATCAAGTGGCAACGGAACAGCAACTGATTATGCACGCTCCGATCACACCCACGGAACACCCGCTCTTGGAACTGCAACACCTAACGCGATCGCTGGCATTACTGGTTCTGCTGGATCAGCAACAACGCCTTCTAAAGAGGATCACACACACGCACTTGTTCCTGCAGCGGACATTGCATGGGGTGGTTACAAGATCACTTCTCTTGGCGCACCAAGTGCCGATGGCGATGCAGCGAACAAGGGTTATGTTGACTCCGTAGCGCAAGGATTAGATGTAAAGGCTTCTGTTCGCCTTGGAACAACAGGCGCTCTTTCTGCTTATACCTTCACTTCAACAGCAGGTGGAACACTTACTGGAAATGCAAACGGTGCGTTGTCGATCGATGGCGTTACACCAAGCGTTGCAGATCGCATTCTTGTAAAGAATGAAACAAGCGGCAACGCTCCTTATAATGGTATTTATGTAGTTACAACTGTTGGCGATGGATCAACACCTTATGTGCTGACTCGATCAACAGATGCCAACACAAGCGCTGAAGTTACATCAGGTATGTTCACATTCGTTGAACAAGGCACTACAAATGACAACAGCGGCTGGGTATTAACAACTAACAACCCAATCACTCTAAACACCACGGCTCTTGTCTTTGCACAGTTTTCAGGCGCTGGAACATACACCGCTTCTAACGGCGTATTGCTAACTGGCAGCAACTTCACCTTTAATCCACGCACAGGCTACGGTCTACAAACTGGTGCAAGCGGTGCAGAGATCAAGTTGGCAACAACTTCAGGTCTTAACCTCACATCAGATTTGGCAGTAGGTGCTGGTAACGGTATCTCGGTCCTTACAAACACAGTAGCAATCGACTCAAGCGTTGTTGTTTCCAAGTATGCGACAAATGTCGGTGATGGAGCAGCAACTTCTTACACAATCACACACAACCTCGGAACAAGAGATGTGATCGTTAGCGTTTATGAAGGCAGCGGTTCTTACGCTGAGGTCATTTGCGATGTCAACCACGCGACAACTAACACAATCACGCTGTTGTTCTCCGTGGCTCCAACTTCTAACCAATACCGAGTTGTAGTTCACGCTTAAGCAGTAAAGGAGATACACATGGGTCTTAGAGACCGTATCGCAAAGGCACTACTGCAAGGTGAAGTTGAAAAGAAGCCAAACCTGCCTGCAGGTGCGGTGACAATGACGGAACAAGAGATGCGTACGAATGCGCTTAATCAGATTGCGCAAAACTACGGTAACTCCGTTCCGCTTCCACGCAATCCTTGGCTTGCAGGTGTTCCATTTGGCCCTGGCAGCCCGATCACCCCTGGCGCGATCAACCCAGTCCGCGAGGATGGCCGCCCCGATCCACGCCGTTATGAATTCCAAGTTGCGCAGAACATCAACATCACAGAAACCCGCCTGGTTCCATTCAAAACCCTGCGTGCTTCTGCTGATCAGATTGACATCCTGCGCCGTTGTATTGAAGTGATCAAGAACAAGGTCACGGGCCTTGACTGGGACATCACCCTTGGCACAGATGCGTCAGAAAAGATTGCAGCAAGTTCAGGTGGCGATCATGTGCGGGCTATGGCCAAAGCGCGTGAGAAATACACCGATGAGATTGCTCGTCTGCGTGCATTTTGGGAAAACCCTGACCGAGCAAACGGTCTAACCTTTTCTGATTGGTTGATGGTTGCGCTTGAAGAGATACTTGTAATTGATGCTTGGGCTATTTGGCCACAGCGTTCTGTCGGTGGCGATCTTTACGGACTTCAAATCTTGGATGGCGGAACAATCAAGCCACTTCTAGATGATCGTGGTATGCGCCCTATGGCTCCCAACGCGGCCTACCAACAGATCCTCTATGGCTTCCCTCGTGCGGAGTTCACGGCTAACGATGACGATCCAAGCGCGGATGGTGAATTCACATCTGACGATTTGCAGTATTTGATCCGCAACCGCCGCACAACTTCGGCTTATGGTTTCAGCCCAACAGAGCGAGCGCTACCTTTGGCCGACATTTACCTTCGCCGTCAGCAATGGATCAGAGCGGAATACACAGATGGCGTTATGCCTGAGTTGATGTTTACAACCGATGAGAACTGGGGAACCAACCCTGACTTATTGCGTGCCTATGAAAACATATTCAACGATGATCTTTCAGGTCAGACAGAACAACGCAAGCGTCTGCGTTTACTGCCAGCGGGTATGACCCCTGTGCAATTTGATGCATACGGTGAGAAGTTCAAAGACACTCTTGACGACTATTTGATCACATCCATTTGCGGTCATTACGGTGTGCAACCTTCCGAGATCGGCTTCTCTCCAAAGGGCGGATTAGGCGGGGCAGGATTTTCAGAAGGACAGTCAGAAAGCGCCGAAGCCATCGGAACACAGCCTTTGGTTAACTGGATCAGCAAGATGCTGACAAACATCTCTTACACATACCTTGGTATGCCACGCGAGTTGGAGTTTAGATTGATGACTTCAAAGCGCCTGGACAACGAGTCCAACGCTCGCAAAAATCAAATTGAAATCACAAGCGGTGGTAAGACAATCAACGAACGCCGCTCTGAATTAGGCCTTCCACTTCTTGATACACCACAGGCTGACATGCCGATCTTGATGGCAGGGGCCAGCACATTCCTTTTCAGCCCTGACGGGATCATCGATGCGGCTACCGCTTCAACAGCACCCGCTTTGGCAGGACCCAACGCCGAGGCAGTTGCACCAGTTACCGAGATCGGCGAGAAGCCCGACAAGGAACCAACTGTTATTGAAGAGGAAGAGATCGAAAACGAGACAAAGAACGAAGTGAAGGCTTTCATGAAGTGGGCCAACAAGGGCAAACGCGCTCGCCTCTTTGAATTCAAGACACTCGATCCGATCGTGGGCGATGCTTTGAACCGTTGCGCCTATGAAGGCGATCTCGAAAGCGCAAAGGCACTCGCCAAGGCTTACTTGTCATGAAGTGGGGGCCTCTCCAGGCCGATGGGCGAATGGCGGCCAAAAGCGCAGTAAAGATCAGAGCAGCATTGGCACAAACGGCAGAATTCAAACGCGTGTTCGAGAGTTATCTTTTAACGCAACCCAACCTTTCAGACAACCGTTCTCAGGATCGTGCGCGAGCGCGTGCCTGGGTGATGTTGAATGTTCGGGTAAACATGATGGCTTTGATGGGTGTGCTTGAGCGAGTTTATGCCGAAGGCTGGGTAACAGGTGTAGCCGCAGCAGATGAAACTATCGCTAAGGCCAAAGAAGCAAACAAAGCAGCCGAGGATGATCTTATTAACTGGTCACTTTGGAACCCAGGCGATGATGCCGCAGCCCTTTTGCTTCGGCCAACTCGAGCCTTCCAACGCTTCTTAGAGTCCTTTGGTATTACCCTGAAAGAACTAACCAACACAACAGTAAATGACATTGGTAACTCGATCGCCGATGCTTTAGAGCAGGGCCTTTCTGCAAACCAAGCGGCCAAGTTGATCAGGCGCAATGTGGCAACCTCACATCGGGCTTTGACAATCGCAATCACCGAACAGAACCGAGCAATGTCGGCGGCAACGATCAACCGCTACCGAGAGATGCAGATCCCCGAGATGGAATGGGAGGTTTCTGATCCTTGTCCTATTTGTGCGCAGAACGCCAACCAAGTCGTGGCGATCGGTGGAACCTTCAACTCGGGCCACACGCAACCGCCAGCACATCCAAATTGTCGCTGCGCATTGTTGCCTGTGATCCCTGACTTTGGCGTAGATATTCCTGAAGGCGTGGCATTAGTGCCTATCCCTTCTCGGTAAAACTGCTAAAGTAATACACCTAGCCTTACAAGGATTGAGGAATAAATGACAACCAAACACATCAACGCAAGCACCCTCACAACGGCATCAATTTTATTCACAGTAGATAAAAACGCTCGCCCTTTAACTCCTGTAAACATTTACAATGGTCACGGCGCAGCAATCTTTATTGGTGATGCAAGCATCACAACATCAGGTGCAACGATTGGCCGCACAATTCCAGCGGCAGCATCGCAAGTGTTCTATGTTTATCCAAACGATGTAATTTACGGTATTTCTGCTGCGGCTTCCGCAACTGGCGCAATTGTTATAACTTACAGTGCTTAATGAAGGAGTAGAAATGAACGATTTAACCACATCGTATTTCAGCATTGAGAAGTCAGACAAACAGCCTGACGGAACTCTTATGGTTTACGGCAAGGCAACAGACGACTCAGTTGACATTGATCAGCAGATTTGTGACGCTGCTTGGTTGGATCGTGCAATGCCAGCCTGGTTTAAGTCAGGTGGAAACATCCGTGAACAACACTCAAGTATTGCTGCAGGTGTTGCTAAAGAATATGAAGCAAAAGCAGACGGTCATTACATCATGGCCCATGTTGTTGATCCAGTAAGCGTAAAGAAAGTCGATGCGGGAGTCCTGCGAGGCTTCTCGATCGGCATCAAATCTCCACGCGTTGTGCGCGATACCAAGGCTGTAAACGGTCGCATCATTGACGGACAGATTGTTGAAGTTTCACTTGTTGATCGCCCTGCAAACCCTAACTGCCAATTGGTTCTTGCCAAGAGTGTGGATGGCGAGTCGAGCCTGATCCAAGTTGAAGAGTTAAGCGAAGACATTATTAAACACCCAGGTCACGATCAATCTACACACGCCCGAGGCGGTTCAGGTGGCCGAGGCGCACCTGCAGCAGCGGCTGGTGGCGGTGGTGGAGGCGGAGGATCGGCTTCGGGAGAAGCAAGCGGAACCAAAGGCAAAGTTAGCCCTGAAGCCAAAGAAAAGATTAAGAAAGTAGGAAGCCGCGCTCGAGATCTTGAGTATGAGTTAAAGGCCAACAACCCTGCCGATGATAAGACTCGCGATCGCGCAGCATCTAAAGTTAACAAGGCACGCGCTCATATTGAAAGAGCCGAAAAGACCGATGATCCAAAAGAGGCTGCATCAGAATTAAAGAAAGCCAAGACAACACTTGAGTCTGCAAAGACAAGTCTTGAGGATCAAAATTACAACAGCGAGGCTTCGTCAATTCATGAGATCCAGGTCGACTTGAATAGCCTTGCAGTCTTTGTAGGTCGCAGCGGTAAAGCAACCGATGCAGATCTCCGCAAAGCATTACAATCTGCCCTACACTTATACTCTCTAACCAAATCGGAGGATGCCCCAATGAAAGAAACAACCATCGAATTACCTGTTGGGGCCGTAGGTGAACTGCTAAAGTTCGACAAAGTTCAGTATGAAGCCGCACGCGAAGCACTTGCCAACTTGATCCAAATCGAGGCTGGCGAAATGCGTGAAGGTCACAATGAAATACAATCAATCGGTCACCTTCTAGAAGCCGTTATGCATCTCCATGCATGGTATGAAGGAGAGGAAGCAGAGGGAGAAGTCATGGAAGAAGAGACAATTATCGAACGCGCCGCTGGATCGGATAAAGAAATGAAGCCAGCCAAGGATGAGTCAAAGCCTGACTTTCTAAAGCGTTGTAAAGAAGCGGGCATGGATGATGACGCTTCTAAGGCTTGCTGGGACAAGTACATGGGCGCAGAGAAGTCTGCTGACATTGCTAAGTGCCTCGAGTGCGGATGCAACCAACCTGGCAGCAATCACGGACTGAAAACAACTAACGATTTTGCGAACATCGCAATGCCATCAAATGTCACCACCGCAGAAATGTATGCGCCAGGTGAAACGCCTAAGTCAGCAGAAGCAGACGAAGCGGTAGAAGCCCCAACAGAGGAAGCAGCAGTCGAAGAGACCCCTGCAGAAACCCCAGTTGAAGAGGCAGTAACAGAGAATTCTGAAGCACCAACGGAAGTTGATGCAGCAGATGTTGAAGCCATCGTAGAGCAGGTGGTAAAGAGCGCAACTGAGTCACTTCGAGCAGAGATCACTTCATTAGTCGCGGCAAAAGAGGTCGCACTAGAGAAGTCGGTAGTTCTTGAGTCTGAGTTAGCAATTGCCAAGTCTCTCGCCGTGGCTGGCGGTCCAAGCCGTACTGTTCGACCATTGTCTACCAAGATCAATGACAACATTACAAAGGCTGCCATTTACAAAGCGAAAGCAAACGCAACAACAGACCCAGTACTCGCCAAGGGTTACAAGATTTTGGCCGAGGAGTTTTACTCCAAAGCAGCCGATGGCGAAAACAACTAACTACTAATCAAAGGATAAGCAATGACATTATCAACACCTAAGGTCACAGACCTATTCGGTGATGCAAGTCCACGCGAAGCCGCAGAACGCATGGAAGAGTACACATCCGAACTTGGAAAGTCTCTCTCAAGCGCATCTACAGTTCCAGGACAAGCACCTCTTGCAGATCCAGCAGCGCAGATCGAAGCACTTGTTGCTAACAAGTCTCTATCTCCTGATGTATCAGCAGGACTCCAAAATGCACTTGCTGCGCAGCGCCTCGCTATGCAGGACATGCAAAAGGACATCACCCTTACATCTCCACTCTCAACATCTTTCGCAGCCTTCGATCTTGAAGCACCTGCAAAGTTGCTCACACCACGCCCAACACCTCTCCGTAACCGTATTCCTCGCAAGAAAGGCGTAGGCACTAGCCATCGTCAGAAGCAGATCCTCGGCTACACAGGAACTGGAACTGGTGGAGTTGGCAACCTATGGCCAGGTATCACACAAAGTTCAACTGCAACTTTTGGTTCTATCAATTACGAGCGTGGACCAATTATCAGTTATGCTGCTCAAGATTTGATCTTGCCTTACAACTCATACTCACTATCTGACAGCGTGACATTTGATGCTAACTTCTCAGGTCTTGGCTACCAAGATCTCCGTCAGTTGTCATCAACATCAACTCTTTACGCAACAATGTTGATGGAAGAGCGTATGATGCTAATGGCTCGCGGAACAGCAAGCGGATACTCAGGCGCACTTTCAGCACCTACATTCGTTGATGGTTCACCAGCAGCAGTCACAGGACAAACAGCACTTGCCGCAGGCACTTACTACATCAATGTGACAGCAGACGCAGGTATTTCAGGTAACGGATTTGGTGAGTCAATCCTTGGAACAGAAACTTCAGAGGTAGTTGCTTCAGGAGATGTTCTAACAGTTACAGTATCAACTCCAGTAGTCGGCGCACTTGGTTACAACATTTATGTTGGAACAGCAACAGGCGCGGCTAACTTGAAGTATCAGGGAACTCTAAAGGGAACTGGCACATTCACAATCCAAGGTGCGAGCGCACAAGGCCTAACAGGTAACAACGCTCCATTCACAACAACAGGAGCCGCAGCATCACGCGCAACAGCAGACACATCTGCTTACGCAACTGGTTATGACGGAATTCTTGCTACTGTTCTTGGACCTAACTCAGGTTACAACAACGCAATCAACAGCGCTTTCTCAACTTCTAATCCAGGCGGAGAATTCCAGACTGCATTCGCATCTATGTACCAGAATGTAAAGGCTGATCCTGATGTGGTTCTCCTTAACGGTAACGATCGTAAGCAACTCTCTGATGCAATCAAGAGCGGCTCTAACGCTAACTACCGTTTGGTTATCAACAACCCAGGCGAAGACGGCACAACATACGGATCAGTTGTAACTGGTCTACAGAATGAAGTAACAGGCAAGGCTGTTGATCTTATGGTTCACCCATGGCTCAACCAGGGCGTTGCTCCAATCCTTTCATTCACACTTCCAATCCCTGACACAGAGGTTTCAGATGTTTGGGCGAACTACTTAGTTCAGGACTACATGGGTATCCAATGGCCTGTAACTCAGTTCTCTTATGACTTCTCAACATACTTCCGTGGCACTTTCTTCTGCGCAGCACCTGCGTGGAACGGTGCAGTTTCAGGAATTGTTAACGCTTAGTCACTGAATAAGAAGGGAGGGTGCGTTTCTCAAGGGCGCACCCTTCCTTTATTCCATAAGGAGGCAGCATGGCAAGATGGGTAGCACCCGACAAAGGTGTGAAAGAAACAGTTATTGGCAACGCAACCTACCGCCCCGATCGCAGCGGTATTTACACAGTAGACAATGCCAAGCACGCAAAGTTAATGAAGGCAGAGGGTTATTTCGAGGCGGCATTAAATCCTTATGACAGTAAAGACGGCGAACGAGGATTTACTTGCGTAGAATGTGGCTTTGGTAGTTGGTTTGCATTGTGTTCACGGTGCGGGCATAACAACTCCAGTATTCCAACAGATGGGAATTCATAAATGGCAACGGGCGTAACAACAGACACCTTCTCGGAGCAGTCATATTTGACCGTTCAGGAATACAAGAACGCGCCCACCTCGATCGACTATGACAACCTGGTAGTTGGCGGCAACGCAACAGCCCAAGATGCCGAACTCAAGAATGTAATCCTTCGGGCTTCGTCTTACATGGATGAATACCTGAACCAAAATGTCGTGGCCAACCGAGCCACAGAAACACAGCGAGTCCGCCTAAACAACAGCGGCTACATCGCCCTGCATCCCAATCAAAGCCCGATCATCTCCCTAGAGAGTTTCTACTACGGCGGCGCTCCTACAAACTTGATCCCAGTCAACGATCCATCTCAATGCTGGTTTGAAGAGCAACAGATCATCATCCCGCTTTCCCAAATGGCAACCACCTGGTCCTCTCAAGGGCCGTTGGCCTTCGGCGCTGGTATCGGTGGGTCTAATCAGATCTTTGCTAAATACACTTATGTGGCTGGCTTTGCCAATACAACCGTTGTTTCAGGAACCGCAGGGGCTTCCACAATCGTTGTGGCCGATCCAATCGGCATCATTCCAGGCGAAATGCTGCGTATCTCTGATGGCGCAAGCAGCGAAACCGTCTATGTAAGTTCAACTTATACCTACGGCAGCGCAACCATTACCTTGGTTTCTCCCCTTGTTTATACCCACGCTGCGGGCGCTGCCATTGGCAACTTGCCTAACGCAATCAAACAAGCGTGCATTCTTATCACCACGGCTTTCATAAAGATCCGTGGCGACAACTCTTTAACCATGAACATCACGACTCAACCGCAAGGAAGCATCCCTGGATCGGCTCGTTACGGCGGAGAGATCTCCATGGCACTAAGCATGGTTGATAAGTACCGCAGGATCAGATAATGGCGGGCCGCGTAGGGGTCAGAAATACGCTTGCAGCGTTTATTTCCAACCCACAGATTACAAACTTGAACCAGGTCTTTACTTCCTTCCCCAAGCGCATTAACTATCAGATCAATTCGCAGCCTGGGCAGTTGACCCGATCGGCTGCCGTTATTTTCATTGCTGCTGAAACAGAAACACGCCTGGCGATTGGCGGCGCTCATAACGGTTGGAAGCGCGTTGACTACACATTAGTTTTGCAGATTTATACCCACTCGATGCATCGGAATGCCGAGGATGTAATGGATGATTTTGATGTGTTGATCGACAACATCAAAACACGACTGCGTTCCGACCACAATTTTGGCGACCCAACGGGTAATCTAGTGTGGCAAGGAGCCGAACCGATCATCAATGCACGCTACGGAGAAGTGTCTACTACCAATGAGGGCGCTTCCGAGGTGTTTGCTGAGATAGAATTCGATGTTACTGAAATGATCCAAGCATAAGGAGCAACATGAAACTGAAATACAACGGAACAGATGAACGAGTGTTCCCATCGCTGGGGATCACAGTAAAACCAGGTGACGAGTTTGACGCACCCGAAGGCTTTACTCATCCTGACTGCCTAGCACCAGGAGCAGCGAAGCCAGCAGCAATTCCAACACAAGCCCCAACCAAGTCTGCCGCGTCAGACTACGACTCTAAGGAGAGTGAATAATGTCAGTACAAGCATCCGTACGCTCGTACCTGGGTATTGCTAAAGAAGCAACCAAGGGAACGATCGTTGCACCAACAGATTTTATACCAGTAGCAAAGGACAACATCAAGCCTGTAGATGTAGTAGATCCGCTCTACGACACAGGGCTTCGTGGTTCTAATGTTGTGAACTACGCTTATCTACAAGGTCGCACACGCTCGACTTTTGACTTTGGAGGCGCAGTATTTGCCGACACAGTTGGATACGGTCTTGCGGGACTTCTTGGATCGGTCGCAACTACAGGTGTTAGCGCACCTTACACACACACAATCTCGCTAAAGAACAGCCTTGTTTCAGGTGTAGATAATCAGCCAATCTCTTACACATTAACAGACTTCTATACTGCAGATGTTCGTTCTTATCCAGGATGCCAGTTCTCAGACTTCTCTTTGAAGTTTAACGCTGACGGAATGCTTGAGTATGATACAAAGACAACAGGCTGGGCTTCAAGCGCAGTTGCCGATCCAACTCCAACATTTAGCACTTTGCTACCAACAGTTGTTTGGCGCGGCACAGTTTCTATTGGAGGCGCTGCGGTATCAAACTCCATGACAGGCAACATCGACATGGCTCGATCTGTTACTCCTGTTTACGGCATCAGCAATACTCAGAACCCATACCAGGTTTTTTTGGGACCTCTAGAAGTAACAGGCAAGATCACATTCATCATGGAAGATGACACAGAACTAACCCGTTTCTTAAACAACACTCAGCCAGCAATTGTTCTTAACTGGGCCTATGGCACAGGTGCAAGCGCGGTTCAAATCCAAGCCACAATCTCTAAGGGCGCTTATACAGCCGCCGTTATTGAACGCGGTGAGGACTTCGTTCAGGTTTCAATTGATCTAAACGGCCAAGGCAACACAACTGACGCTGGATCAACAGGTGGTTTTGCACCAATCAAGTGGGTTCTACAGAATGCGAAAGCATCAGGAACCTACGCCTAAATCCAAGAGCAGGTGGGATCGGTTGATGGCGAACGCCTTCCCGCCATCCCACCCACCTGCTCCCTATAGGTTATGATTTAGGAAGGCAAACTATTAGGAGGCAAAAATGTCAGAGAAAATAACACTACCTTCAGGGGCAACAGTCACTTTAAAGGACCCTAAATCATTACGCGTTAAAGATCGTAAGCGCGTGTTGAAAACTGCAGATGTAGAAGGCGGAGATTTAACTCGAGCCTTAGCATTGGGCGATGCTTTGATTGCGATGTTGATCGAGGACTGGTCGTTGGACCTCTTGATCCCCGCACTCAAGATCGACAACCTTGATGAGTTAGAAATGAAAGATTACGATGCTTTGGTTGACGCTACAAAGGATGCGCAGAAGTTTCTGTTCCCTTCTTTGGGCGACACACCTGATAACGAGCAAGACCCAAAAGCGGATACCGACAACTCGAACGCTTAAGGTGGTGGCTTGAGGGTGGCGAGCGCCGACCTGATCTAGATTACCCCGATGAGGAGTGGTACTACTTTCAGTTCGCTGATCGCTTTGGATGGACACCCACGCAAGTGGATGATCTACCCGCAGGGACCGCTGATTGGTTGTTGGGAATAGCAGCAACTGTGACTAAGATGCAAAGCGAGGTGCGTGAGTGACATTTGAATTCACAAACCTGCCTAAAGTCTTGGCCGCTCTTGGCAAAACAGAGATGGATGTAAACAACGCTGCTCGCTTTGCGATCGGCATGGCTGCGGCCGAAGTTGAACGCCAAGCCAAAAAGAATGCAAACACAGGAACGCACCCAAGAGGCCAAGGCCACATCCCAGGCACAGGCCCTGGTCCCAATGTCATGACTGGTAACTTGCGCCGATCCATTTACTCGCAGACCAAGATCGGCTTCGGACAAAGTTATGTTGCTGAAGTTGGCGCTTCGATGGTTTATGCACGCGCCGTTGAACTAGGACTCCCCGAATGGAAATCAGGAGTAAAATACCCGTATCTTGTACCCGCTGCAGAAAGTCTGAAACAATCAGGCAAACTCAGTAGGACATTCATTGGCGCTTTTGCATCGTATTTGAGGAGTTAATAGATGGCATCTACGATCCCGCCAATTCTCATTCAGATACAAGCCGATGTAAGTCAGTTGAAGGCAGGTCTTGCCCAGGCGCAGAACGCGATCAAGGGCGTAGATGACAATGTAAAAAAGGCCAGCGGTGGCATGAGCAACTTTGTGGGCAACCTTAAAAAGGTCGGCGCTGCAATGGGTGCTACTTTTGCCGCTTCCCAAGTTGCTGCATTTGCCAAAGAGTCGATTATGGCGGCCAGCAACATGGCCGAGTCTTTATCCAAAGTGCAAGTTGTGTTTGGCGAAGGTGCGGCAGAGGTTGAAGCGTTTGGTAAAAGCGCTGCGCAAAACTTAGGTATTTCTAACCAGGCTGCTTTAGAGGCTGCTGGAACTTACGGTAACTTATTCCAGGCGTTTGGTTTAGGTCAGGGCGAGTCGCAAAAGATGTCTACCAGCCTTGTTCAGTTGGCCGCAGACATGGCTTCGTTTAACAACACATCCATCGATCAAGCCATCACCGCTTTACGATCAGGTCTTTCAGGTGAAACAGAACCTCTAAAGCGCTTCGGTGTTGCTCTTTCAGAAGTTCGCTTGAAGGAAGAGGCCCTGCGAATGGGTCTGATCAAAACAACAAGTGGAACTCTGCCTGTTGCGATCAAGTCCCAGGCTGCTTACTCATTGATCTTAAAAGACACGGCTCTTGCGCAAGGCGACTACGCCCGCACCGCCGATGGAACCGCTAACACCATGAAAACTCTGCAAGCCAAAATGGAGGATGCAAAAGTCGCACTTGGTGATGCTTTGATGCCAGCCTTTAGAGGGTTGTTAAAAATATTAGATTTGCTTATTCCTGTTCTTACCAAGATCGGTGAGTTCTTTAAGAACAACCAAGCCGAAGTTAAAGCCTTTGCCATAACAGTTGGCGTGCTAGGCGCTGCTTGGGGCGCTTACACCGTCTTTGTAAAAGCAGCAATTATTCAACAGAAAATTCTTAACCTGGTTCAGAAACTCAACCCGATCGGCCTCATTGTTATTGCCGTGGGTCTGCTTGTTGCGATGATGGTCAAACTATGGAACAGCAATGAGACATTCAGAAAAGCCGTAGTTTCCATGGCCAAAGTTGCTCTCAACGCTTTTGCGGCAATCATTCCTATGGTCGGCCAGGTATTTGAAGTGATCATGAAAGTGGTCACGGGTCCGTTGCGTGCCTTGTTGTTAGTTCTTTCTAAACTTCCAGGCGTTGGTAAATACGCTAAGGCTGGCCTGGACATCATGAATAAAGGTTTGGATGGCATTAGCGATTTTGCTAAGGCTGCTTCTAATAAGGCTAAGGACCTAGCCGCTGGCCTGGACAAGATGGGTGCGGCCGCAGATAAGAACGCTCAGAAAGTAGAAAAGGCAACCAAAGGTGGAAAAGGCAAGCCAGGCGTAGTCGATCCTAAAGTTGCAGAGGCCGCAAAAGAAGCAGCGGATAAAGCAAAAGACCGCGCTGAAAAGATGCTTGAGATTGAGACTGCTTATATTGAGAAGTCGATTGAAGCACATGAAAAGTATCAAGAGAAGGTTGCCGATCTACACAAAGCCTACGGAGAAGCAATTGCCGAGGCCGAGGAAGCCGATCGCGAGCGCCGCGCCGATGCACAGAAAACCTATGATGCCGCCGTTGTTGATGCCCAAAAGGTTCACACCCAAGCCATGGTGGACATCGCAAAAGATTATGCAAAGAAAACCGCAGACATTGAGGCAACCCTTCAAAGAAAACTTGTAGATTTAAGGCAAGCCGCTGCTGCAAAGTCTGCCGATTTACGCGTTAAGGCTGCTGAAAAAGAAGCATCTATTATTCAGCAATCAGTAGATCGCTTGCGCAGCGCTTTTGCTTCAGGCACATCATTCAGTCTGACCGAGGCTTTCAAGGGCAAGACTTCAGGCGGCTTCTTAGAGCAAATGAAAAAGGAACTGGAAGCGGCCAAGAAACTACAGCAAGGCGCTGCCTATCTTGCGGGCGAAGGTTATGCACAGACCTTTATTGAGCAGGTTGTAAAGGCTGGACCTGAAGTTGGCAATCAGATGATTGATGAGTTAAAGAAATCGTCACCTGAACAACAGAAAGAAATCCGTGAGACTTTCATGGATCTTGAAGGTATCCAAGACACAGGCTTAGACGCTTTGGCTAAATCCATGAGCAACGGAGCCAACCTAGCCACATCCGAATTGCGACAGGCTTACGATCAGGTGGCAATTGATCTTAAAAACTCTTTAGCCGAAGTAGACATGGAGTTAATGAACTCCTTGGCAGAAGCCAACGCCGAGTATGCCCGCGCTATGACCGAAGCCAAGGTTGAACGCGATGCTCGTATGCTTGAAGCGGCCACACAATTACAGACCGCGATCGCTGAAGCCAAAGCACGCCTTGAGGCTTCTCTTGCCGAGTCTGCTGCAATATTACAGAAAGCCCGCGAGGAAGCCCAAAAGAAACTCAATGAAGGATTAGCCGAAGCGCAAAAGGTTCTGCAGAAGGCTTTGGTTGATGCTCAACTTGCTTATCAAAAGGCTATTGATGAGATTTCTGCAAGCACAGCCCAAAAGTTAGAAAGCCTAAAAGCACAACTTGCTTCTGTGGCTGCGGCCACGGCCGCGCTTCAATCTGCACAATCGGCTTACGCAAGCGCAGCAACTGCAAAAACTGTGACCACGCCTTATGTTACAGGAGGCACTAATTCAAACGGCGGAGTTGGCAACACCGCGTATGGGCCAACCACAAATATTGCGCAAACTTTTAACACCACAAAGGTTGATCCAGCCGATGTGCATCTTGCGACTGTCAGTGCGGTAAAATATGGAGCCGCCGTAACAGTCAACACCACAACCCTTGCTGGAATTATGGCTGCAAGCGGAACAACTAAGACAAGCAGCAGCATTAACACTTCAACAGGAGTGTCTAACAAGATTAAGGCGATGGGAATGAACATACTCTAATGGCCGCCGTAATTGCTAACTACTCGTTCTCCTTCAACAGTCAGGTCTTTGGCGGAGAAGGCTCGCCTTATCAGATCATGAGCGTTGATGGCTTAGAAGCCTTGCCAGCAATCCGATCTCAAGATGACAATCGAGGCTACGCAGACGGTATGTTCTCGGGCCGTGACTTCCTTGGCGGCCGATACATTACAATGCTGGTTCAGATCTTGGGCAACGGCACAGGATCGGCCCAGGCTAATTTCAACACCCTTCAGCAGGCCCTTTTGCCCCAGGCAAGCGGCACTACGCCCCTTTACTTTATATTGTCCAATGCATCAGGCGAGCAGGTCTTAAACGCCCGCGTAAGAGGCTTGAGCGCCTCTGTAGACCCCAACTACACCTACGGCTACATCATTGCCCAGGTCAGTTTCTTTTGCCCCGATCCACGGTATTACGACTCCAATACTCAGACCGCAACCCTGAACTACACCCCGCCTGGCGGCAGAACTTATAACCGAGTTTATAACTTAGTTTATGGTGGCGGATCGGTATTAATTACAACCAACATCCAAAACAATGGATGGACTGCGACCTATCCCACCATCGTTCTTAACGGCCCGATCATCAACCCGATCCTTGGTAACCAAACCGAGAACCTGGCTTTAAACTTTACCTGCTCTTTAACCAACACGGACTTCTTGACCGTAGATTTATACAATAAACTAATAACTTTGAACGGAAACCCCGCTCGAAACTTGCTGGCTTCGGGTCAATGGTTCTCTGCACAACCAGGTACTAACTTGTTCTACCTAACAGGCAACGCAGGTAGTACAGTAGTGGGTGTGACAGGTGCAACTGTGACTTGGCAATCGGCTTACATTTAGGAGAATAAATGACAGTTAGAACCCCGCCCAGTTGGTTGCAGAACGGATCGCACCCTGCTGAAAACGATCGCCTAACAACCCAGGCACTTTGGGCTACCACAGGTATCATCAACAGCGCTTCTTTACTTGTCACGCAAAATACACCTCCTGGTCTTTCTGTTGTTGTTGCATCAGGATGGGCTGCAATTGTTGGAACAACTCAAGCCAACATGGGAACTTATGTAACTTACAACGATGCCAGTTCTGTTCTGTCTTTAAACACGGCAAATCCAACCAACCCAAGAATTGACCTTGTTTGCGCAACTGTAAATGACGCGTATTACACAGGATCGCTTAACAATGTGGTGCTTCAGGTTGTAGCAGGAACCCCTGCGGGATCGCCTGTTGCCCCAGCGCTTCCAGCCAACTCAATCACCCTGGCAACTGTGGCCGTTGGTGCGGGCGCAACTGCGATCACAAATGCAAACATTACCGACACACGCGTTCTTGTAACCACAAACATTCCTGAGTCAGGTGACATCAGCGCGGTTGTTGCTGGCACAGGACTTTCAGGCGGAGGCACAAGCGGATCGGTTACTTTGGCTATCAATACAGCCGTGACCGCCGATCTAACAACCGCCCAAACTTTAACTAATAAAACTTTAACCAGCCCAACAATTAATGGCGCAACTATTGCCACTTCAACTTTGACTAGCCCAAAGGTTAACTTGGGTATCAACGCACAAACAGGAACCACCTACACCACGGTCCTGGATGACAATGGCAAACTTGTAACTCAGACAAACGCCAGCGCTATTGCCACAACCATTCCTTTGAATTCAAGCGTGGCTTATCCAGTCGGCGCTCAGATAAACATCGCGCAAATGGGAGCGGGCCAAGTAACAATTTCAGGCGCAGGAGGCGTGACTATTGCTTCAACGGGTGCTACCGCAACGGCTCCCAAGTTAAGAGCGCAATATTCAACAGCCACGGCTGTTCAAACCGCAACTGACACATGGCTGATCATGGGTGACATTTCATGAGTCGCCTTGCTTTAACTCCTACAAATGTTCCTGTTTCAGCAACAGACATTTCAACACCCACTCTCAGAGCGGGCGATCTTTACTACAACACAACCGAAGGCTTAAAGGTTTACACAGGCGCAGCGTGGTCAGCCATGGGCGTTCCGCCTTTAACTGAGGTAGACGCAGGTGTGTTTGATAGCATAGCCCCTTATAATGGTGGCGATCCAACAACGACTTCAACGCAGACCGTAAACGGAGGAACTCCCTGATGGCAGTTGTAACACAAATCCAAGTACGCAGAGGAACTGCTTCCCAGTGGACTTCAACTAACCCTGTTCTTGCTTCAGGCGAGTGGGGTTATGAAACCGACACAGGCAAAGTAAAGATCGGCAACGGATCAAGCGCGTGGAACTCTTTAGGTTATACAGGTGCTTCAACTGGAACTGTTACAAGTATCACGGCTGGAACAGGCCTTAGCGGCGGAACAATTACATCAACAGGCACGATCGCAATTGACACCGCAACCACCGTGGATGTTTCAACTGCGCAAACTCTTACAAATAAAACTTTAACTGCGCCCAAGATCAACTTGACTCTTAATGCGCAAACTGGAACAACCTACACATTTGTGCTTGGCGATAATGGACAATTGGTCACCGCGTCTAATGCATCAGCGCAAACTTATTCAATACCCACCAACGCTTCAGTTGCATACCCAACTGGAACTCAAATAAACATCATTCAAATTGGCGCAGGACAAGTCACTATTCAAGCGGTCACTTCGGGAACAACAACAGTTGCTTCAACAGGAGCAACCGCTACCGCTCCTAAATTGAGAGCGCAATACTCATCAGCCACTTTGATTAAGGCCGCAACAGATCTGTGGTATGTGGTGGGAGATATTTCATGAGTCCGATCATTGGTGTTATTGATTCGGCTAAGACAGGGAGACTAAGCACTAACTCATTCTTTTCTTTAGCAACGGCTCAGCCAACAACTGGAACTGGAACTGTGACTTTTACAAGCGGGGGAGTTTGGGCTGACTACTCTCATTTATATTTATCCTGGATTGTTCGCGGTTCTCGATCCGCGCCAAACGAAACTCTAATTATGTATATGAATAGTGATACCACTAGCCCTTACTATATGGGTGAGCAAGTTGAATGGGACGGCACAAATACTAGCAATGTGTATCCTTCAAGCGGCACATACACGCCTAACTCTGCTTGCCCAGGTAATAGCCTGAACGCTAATTTCTTTGGAAGTGGCTTCGCTAATATTTATAACATTAACGATACTGGAAAATACAAAGCCAGTAGAGCAGATGGCGCATTTCAACAAGACGGCACAGGTTCGGGATACAACAACTACACCACAACTTTTTCTACTTGGAAAAATACTGGCGCTTTAACCAGCCTTACTTTGTATCCTGATATTGGCACTTTCATCACAGGGACACATATTGCGCTTTACGGAATCAAAGGATAAGTAAATGCCAACTTCAACATACGAACTTGTAGGAACTGTAACGCTTGGTTCTAGTGGCGCTATTGATATTACTGGCATACCTGCAACTTACACCGATTTAATTGTCAAAGGTGCTGTGCGCGCTGCTGGTGGTTCATCAGTGGTGGAAAACTGCTGGTATTACTTTAACAATGACACCCGCGCTATTTACTCAGACATGCGCATGATTGGTTATTCTGCTTCTCCAGGAACTTGGGCGCAGAATTCTAGTTGGGGAAATAATTATAATTATATTGGTGCGGTTCAAGGCGCTGCTCCTGTTCTTAGTGGCAGTTACACACCATTTGAATTTAAGGTAGCGCAATATGCAAACACTAGCCGTTGGAAATTCACAATAGGTTCTTGGGGAACTTACAATTATGAGGCTGGTTATCGTAACGGAAACTATGAAGAACTCAGCGCTATAAATCGCATCACTTTCTCAGTCGGCGGTGGTGGCACTTTTGCTGCTGGTTCGTCAGTAACCGTGTGGGGAATAAAGGCGGAGTAAAATGGCAACTACATTCACACTTATAGAAACTAAGACACTCGCAAGCACAACTAATTCTATTTCTTTTTCTGCGATCCCACAGACTTACGGAACTCTTGTTCTTAAAGTAAATGCGCAAGACTCTTCGGGTGCGGCAAACCGTACAGATATTTGGTTCACGCCTAACGGTAACTCGTCAGGCAATGTGGCCACAAACAGAGTTTTATTTTATGACGGTGCTAATAAATTGCGTGATTATTACACAAGCCAAGGCGCAACCGTGGCTATCCCTACTGCGGGAAACGGAAGTCAATATTTCTCAGGAATTGAACTATCTATTCCTAACTATACGGGGACTAACAACGCCAAGACCTACATGGCTTTAGGTTCATTCGGGGCTTCTACTACTCAAGCATTTAATCAACTGTCCATTTGGAACAATAACAATGGCGTTACAAACGCGATCACATCATTTGATGTTCGTTGTAACACAAGCGCAACTTTCAGTATAGGTTCAAAGTTCTCGCTATACGGATTATCCAACTCATAAGGAGAAAAAAATGACAGAAACAATCATGAAAACAATTATCTGCTGCGCAGACCACGATCACGCAACAGATCCTTCTTGCGAAGTAGGTGCTAAAGAAGCAACAATTCCTATGAGCGCAGAAGAACTAGCCGCTAACAAAGCAATTGAGGATGAAGCAGAGGCTCGCTACGCCGCAGAAGAAGCAGAGCGCGTTCGCATAGCCGCGCTTAAAGAATCCGCAAAGGCCAAATTAATTGCTGGTAAGCCACTCACAGAGGAAGAAGCCTCAGTCCTGGTAATCTAGTGGTATGCCAACAACAACATACCGCTATCTGTTTGTAAATCTTTCTACAAACACGATCATTGCTGAGTTGCCCCTAACGGGAGTGGCTTTTACACAGCAGTTAAATCAGGCTGGAACTTTCACGGGCCACCTTTTGCTTTCAGGTTTGAATGCTGCGGCTTTCAATATTGACGCTTCAACGATCCCTGGCAAATGCGGTGTTTATGTTGACCGCAATGGCATCCTGGTATGGGGCGGAGTGATTTGGGGCCGAACTTATAACAGCGCCGATCAAACCCTGACCTTTAGCGCTCGCGAATGGATCTCCTACTTCGAACGCCGCCGCATAACCCAAACAGTAAATTTCTCTAATATTGATCAGTTAGTGATCGCCAAGACCCTGGTAGAGGATGCTCAAGACGAGCCGTACGGAAGCATTGGGGTTCTCTACAACACCGCAGGTCAAACCACATCGGGCGTTTTGATTGATCGTGTGTATTACAACTATGAACTCAAGACAGTCTTCAACGCCATCCAGGATTTATCTCGTCAAGACGATGGCTTTGATTTTGACATTTACATTGAATATGACAGCGTAACTGGTTTACCCAAGAAGGCTTTCAACACATATTATCCACGAAGCGGAACCCCTTACAGCGCCAGTAATTCCCAGGCGCTTGTGTTTCAGTTCCCTGCTGGCAATGTCGTTGAATATGAGTATCCCGAGGATGGATCAATTGCGGCCAACACAATCTACGCTTTAGGCGCTGGTTCTAACGAGGGCAAGTTGATCTCAACCGCACAAAACACATCATTTCTAGTTGATGGTTGGGCGCTTCTTGAGGATCAAGCCAACTATTCAGACATTACAGATCAAGCCGTGTTAACCGAATTGGTTGCAGCGCAAGTGATCGCCGTGTCTTATCCCCCAACAACTCTCAAGATGGTAGTTCCGCCGTATGTAATTCCTGAATATGGAACCTACAAAGTGGGAGATGACGCTCGTATCTTGATCCAAGACAACCGCTTCCCCGAAGGCTTAGATGAGATTTATCGCATCGTGGGTATTTCTGTGCAGCCTGGCGAGGATGGACCTGAACGCGCTACGCTAACTTTGACCCAGGGTTCAGGAGAAGCGTAATGGCCTACATAAATCAACCGCCAGCCTTGCAGCAGATGTTCGCCGATCTAGACAGCCGACTTCGCAAATTGGAAACGGCCCAGCGCTTTACCGCGCCCGATGTTTCAACCGAGCCAACTTACCCACGGACTGGCGACATAATCTTTGATAACACGCCCGATCAAATGAAGTATTGGAATGGAACTGAGTGGGTTGTCTTTGCCGATGATTATCTTGGCGTTCCTAAGATCGCTTTCACATCCACTTGGACAGGAACAGGACTGGCTTACACAGGCACGCCAGCCACAGGGTTTTATTCCAGGGTCGGCAAGATGGTTTTCTTTACGATTAGGGTCAACTGCACAACCGTTACAAACTTTGGCACAGGTGATTATTCGCTAACTTTACCCACAGGTTTGCAGCCCAACATAAACAATCTAGTCACTGGCGGTTTGCACCATGTCGCAAGCGGCAATCATTACCTGCTTTACATGGACTTTAATGGCGCAAGCCTTACCGCTGAACTTTACTATCCTCAGGCAAATGGCACGATGGCGCGTATGGATCACAACAGTCCGCACACATTACAGACAGCCGATTTCTTTTATTTTACAGGCATGTATTTCTTAGCATAAGTTATCATTACAACATGACACCTAATGAATGGCTTGGCATCGGAGTTGCGGTTTGCACCCTTTTGGGATCGCTGGCAGTCGCGGTGCGCTTCTTAGTGAAGCATTATTTATCCGAACTTAAACCTAACGGTGGGGCAAGCCTTCGGGATGAGCAGAACAGACAAGGTGACACAATCAAACGGCTGGAGAACCGCGTTGACGAGATTTATCGCTTGCTGCTTAATCGCGCTTAGTCTGACAGGCTGTGGGTATCAAGGCTACACGCGTTATCCTTGCCAGGAATATGAGAACTGGACCAAAGCCGAATGCAACCCGCCGCAATGCAAGGCGCTTGGGCAATGCACTAAGGACCTACTACCGAATGTGGAAATCAATGAGTAGAAAACGACTCACACCCGAGGAACTACACGCTCGCCTTATAGTCACTATTGGCATCCTGCTTGCCTTGGTATTTGCAGGATCGGTCTTTGCCATGCTTTATGCCTTGGTATTTGTGACGCAGCCTATGTCGCAAGCCCCAAACGATGCCGCTTTCATCGATCTAGTCTCGACACTTTGCGTGTTTCTTACTGGCACGCTTTCAGGCATATTGAGTGCTAATGGGTTAAAATCTAAACCAAAACCGAAGGAGGGTGAGATCGATGAGCCAACGCGATGAGTTAGTTGCGGTTGCACTTAAAGAAGTGGGAACCATTGAAGGGCCAAAAGATAACGAAACCAAGTATGGCGCATTCACAAAGGCTAACTTTCTGCCCTGGTGCGGATCGTTTGTAATGTGGTGCGCAAGCCAGGTAACGCTAAAGATCCCAAACTGCGTGTCTACGCAAGCAGGGGCCAAAGCGTTCTTGGATAAAGGCCAATGGCAAGCAGCCGAGGAAGCAACACCACTACCAGGCGACATTGTTTTCTTTGACTTCCCTGGAGATGGGATTGACCGTATTTCTCATGTTGGGATTGTTGTAAAAGACAACGGCAACGGCACGATCACTTGCGTAGAGGGCAATACCAGTTCAGACAAGAAAGGCGACCAAAGAAACGGTGGCGAATGCTGCCTGAAGGTTCGCGCTTACAAGAAAAAGAACGGAAGCAAACTAGTCAAATCGCAGCCTGTAGCAATTGTGGGCTTCGGTAAACCAAAGTTCAAGGAGACCAAATGAACGCACAGTTAAAAGCAGCGCTTGAGTCATACGCACGATCCTTTGTGGTTGCGGCCATCGCCGTTTATTCCGCAGGAGAAACCGATCTGAAAGCCATCCTAATTGCTGGATTGGCCGCAGTTGCTGGCCCAGCGATCCGCGCAATTAATCCTAAAGACCCAGCGTTTGGCTTCATTGCCAATGCAGTCGATGTTGAGATTAAAGCGCTCGCCAAGAAGTCTAAAAAGAAAACAAAGTAACCGCAGCGAATTGCACCCGACTTTCTCTCGAGGTCGGGTGCTTTCTCTTTCATAACTGTTAAGGTACCCTTTAGGCTCGAGGAGGCATTATGCTTAATGATAAATTCATCGAAATCCTGTCGAAGCGATCTATTCGGCGTGGATCAGAATATTGTGCGTACCAAGAAATGTATAACAATCTAAGTAAAGAGGATCAGAAGGCTTTAGACGATGCGTGGGCAAAGAACTACCCTGCAAACTTAATAGTTCAAGCCTTGCGAGCGGATGGGCATAAGTGCAGTTCGGATACGATCCGACTTCATAGAAACGGCACTTGCAGATGTCCGAAGGAATAGATGCGCTGTTAAAAGAACGCGGCAAAATGTATGGTGAGGCGGTTGACAACTTCACGGCTGTTGGTAGAGGCTGGGGCGCGATCTTAGACATTGATGATATTCCACCGTATCAAGTCGCCCTGATGATGGACTTTCTTAAAACAATCCGTTGCGCAATCAACCCAACCCACGAGGACTCTTGGCAGGACAAAGCGGGTTATTCGGAACTAGGGAAACGGATCGCTCTCGATGAGTCTTAAAGATCAATTTGAAGAGATGCCCGAGGGCGTTGAGTCCAACGATGTAAAAGAATTACGCCAGGCGATGCTTCGCTTGCAGAAACAACTGAAACAATCTAAAGAACGCAACGAGGACCTGGTATTTGCTACTCGTCAAGCGGCCTACGATGCGATGCTTACCTTTGGAAAGATAACGCCAGTTCCAACAGTTGCCATTGATAAGCGCAAAGCCAAGGGCGAAGTTGCCCTGTGGCACATGACGGATTGGCAAGGTGCAAAACGCACCGCAAGTTATAACTCTCAGGTTATGCGTAAACGCGTGATGGAATTTGCCGAAAAAGCCGTCAGAATTACCGACATTCAACGCGCAGATCATCCAGTAAAAGAAGTCACCATTGCTTTTGGCGGTGACATGGTTGAAGGCTTATTCAACTTTCCAAGTCAAGCATTTGAGATCGACAGCACCTTGTTTGAGCAATATGTAAATGTTTCACGCCTTTGTGTTGATGTGGTCAGGTTTGCCCTGGCTAATTATGAAAAGGTCACGGTGGTTCCTGAGTGGGGAAACCACGGTCGTATTGGATCAAAGCGTGACAATGTTCCGCGATCGGATAACTTTGACCGCATGTGCTACGAGTTGGCGCATCAGTTGCTTCAAGGAGAGAAACGCTTGGTTTGGCAAGATTGCCCCGAGGACATTCAACGCATCGAGATCGGAAACTACAGAGCGCTCTTGATCCACGGAGATGAAGTTGGCCGCAATGGTTTTGCTTCCCCTGGCGCTATCGTTCAACACGCAAACAAATGGCGTTCGGGTTCTTATCCTTGGGAATTCCGTGATGTTTATATTGGCCATTATCACACGCACGCAGAATGGTCTATGGCCAACGGACTCGGAGCGGTTTACCAAACAGGCTCAACGGAGTCAGACAATAGGTATGCAGGTGTGATGCTTGCGGCAAGCGCAACTCCATCGCAACGCCTTCACTTTATTGATCCAGTAAAGGGTCGAGTCACAGCCGCTTACAAGGTTTGGCTAGATTGACGCTTCGGTTGTGTCCACAGCGTCATCAACAGAGTAGGAATGTTCTCTAGAACAATGTCCGCATTCTTTGCACATTATTCATCATCCTCATAGTCGTCACCATAATCGCTGGTGATCAACCTCATGTTGGCGATGTCTACACCGTTATCTTTTGCTTTATCCATCGCATCTTTAAAAGTGGAAAGGCAACGGTTAGTTAGATCGGAAACCATGTCGGGATATTGGGCATCGGTTCCCAATTCCACGGCAAGGCCACCTAGTCGGATCGAGATTTGTGAATAAGCCATGGGAGACCTCCTTGCTGAAATTATGCCTGTAATTACGCCTGTAATGAATGCGGCGCGCCCGACCTGGGGTCCTTCCAATTCCTGGTCTGCTGTGCCAACCTATGTTCACCAGGGCGAAAGCCCCCAAACTGAAAGGAAGGCCCCATGGCAGAGAAATACAGCCTTGAGGATTACGAAACGGTCGAGTCGCGTCTGCGCCGACTATACGAAAAATACCCATCCGCACGATTGCTTACAGACCTGGTCTACCAGGATGAACGCCGCTTTATCTGTAAGTCATTCTTGTATCTTGATCCAAAAGACCCAACCCCTCACTCGACAGGCTTTGCCGAAGAGATCGTGGGCGCGGGCTTTGTAAATAAAACCTCGGCCCTTGAGAACTGCGAAACTTCCAGCATTGGCCGTTGTTTAAGTAACTCGGTCCTTTGCCTTGGCGCACCAGTTGGCAAGCGCCCATCGCAAGAAGAGATGCAGAAGGTTGAGCGCTATAAAGCCGAACCACGCAAAACAGCAGTAAAGAAACTCTCATGGACCGATGATCAACTGAAACTTGCGGAAGCAGCCATTCAGACGGTTGCAGCCATGAATGACAAAGATAAGTTGCGAGAGTTGTGGACAGGAAGCGCTGAGATTATTGACGCGCCGATCAACGGAACAACGCTCAAGGATGTAATCAATGCTCGAGTTGCGGAGTTAAGTGCCTGATGGAAAACAAGGTTGTTATTGCACGCAACGCACAACGCACCTCGATTGCAGCCGCGCAAAAGGTCCTGCCCAGGACTGGATCATTACGCCGCAAGGTGTATGAATACATCCTGGGCCAGGGCTTGCGCGGGGCAACCGATCAGGAGATTGAGAAAACTCTAAGCATCGAAGGCAACACGGTGCGCCCGACTCGGATCAGCCTGGTTAAAGACGGCTACATCTTGGACACGGGAACAACTCGTAAAAACCAACACAACAATGACTGTATCGTTTGGCGATCAGTCGAGGAAGGGATGATGTTATGAGCGACAAAACTAAGAAGTTTCAGCCAAGCGCTGGCTTTGTGGTATCTGTTCACATGAATAAGTTAGGGATCAGGGCCGTGGCCGCTGAGTTGGATGGAATATTTGCCGAAGTATTGGCAGAGGCTATGGATAAGGCTGGCTTCCAGTTGGTTCCCGATCCGTTCAACCTGACAAACGATGCTAAGAAAGTTATTGAAATGGAAGAGCGGCAAAACACCGCAGGATTAAAACTGGTACAAGATCCCGTACAAGATGAGGAGGCGGTTGATGAACCAAGTGGTGACACCTCAGCAGATTGAGGCGCGGCTTTACGCTTTATCAAAAGAAGTAGATGAAGGACATGAAAGCCTGGTCCAAGCCGAACAAGCCTTTCATCAAAAGACTGCCGAATATGAAGTGGCTATGGCCCGCAGCCGCATTTCTTGGGCAAGTAAGTCATCGCCAACTGGAAAGAATTACACGGTCGGCGAGCGCGAGGACATGGCGATTATAGAAAACGCCGAGCAACACTTTATGATCGCAACCGTGGAAGCCCAGGTCAAAGCAGCCCGCGCTAATGTGCAAAGGTTAAAAACCCAAGTAGAAATCGCACGCTCAATGAGCGCTTCGGTCCGAAGCAGTATGGAACTAAGTTAATGGCTATTGATCCAAACGACTGGAAAATGGCCGAACGCATCGCTGAAAACAGCAACACATACAAAACGCCCCAGGAAGTTCTTGCGGCATTTGAAGAGTTTATGAAGCAAGTGGAAGAGGAAGGCAACGATGACAATTGATCTGCAAGGGATGCTTATTAAATCGCTGGAGGCTTTTGACTCACAGCGTGACCGATCACAACAGGTAGAAGTTGGGCCTTCAGCCATCGGCGGTTGTCGCCGCCAGGTTTATCACATCCTGAAACAAAGTCCTAAGGTCAACTCTGACACAGAGTCTTTGGCATCAATCCTGGGAACTTTTATTCATGCAGGTATTGCGGAAGCGATCAAGCGCGAGGACCCATTTGGCGATAACTTCATCATTGAGCAAGAGGTTACCTTTGGGAACTTAAAGGGCCATGTGGATTTATTCATCAAAGACCTGGGCATGGTTGTTGATTGGAAAACCACAAAGAAAACATCTCTGCGCTATTTCCCCAAGTTGCAGCAACGAATGCAGGTCCAGGTTTACGGTTATCTTTTGGCCCAAAACGGACACGAAGTAAAGAATGTGGCTTTGGTTGCGATCCCACGCGATGGCATCATGACGGAAATCCGCGCCCATGTTGAAGCCTACGATGAAGCCCTGGCTTTAGAAGGCTTGGCCTGGTTGAATGATCTCAGGGCGCTTGTTGCTCTGAACGGCCCAGCACCCGAACCAACAGAGCGCTTGAACTTTTGCGCCGCGTACTGCGATTACTACGATTTGACTGGAGAGGTGGGATGCCCAAGTACACAGAGATAAATTGGGATTTAGCCGAATGCCGAGGGTCTTATACCGAGTTGTTCTATCGAGTGGAGGAGGAGAGAAACCAAGCCGCTTACAAATACATCAACGCGGTTCGCACGATTTGCGGTCGTTGCCCGATCCAACGAGAATGTTTGGCCTACGCATTTGGAAACGAGGACTTTGGGGTTTGGGGAGGATTGACCAGTCTCGAGCGGCGATCGGTTGGCGACCCCGAGAAGTATCCGATCCAGTTAAACCGAGCGCTCAAGGCGCTGCAATTGTTCGGCATTAGTTACAAAGAAGTGAGGGAGACTTATGAGCATTCGATTAATGTCGGAATGTTGGCGGACCGATTTGCCAACCGTAGAAAAGATGGTGCTGCTGGTAATAGCGGATCACGCCTCGGATGACGGAACCGAAGCCTGGCCTTCCCAGGCAACGATCGCGGCCAAGGCAAGCATCTCGATAAGGACCGTTCAGAGGGCCGTGAATAGCCTGGTGGCGGCGGGTTATCTTTGGATGGAGAAAGGTGCTGGGGGCAGCGTTAATTGCCGCGAGGATCGCAGACCGCACCGATACACGATTAATATTAAAAAATTACGAGGCGACACAGAGTCTACCCGCGAGGAGCGGGGCGACATTGAAGCCGACAACGGGGCGACTTTGGCGACACCTACGGGGCGACAATCACGCCCCATGAACCACCCTAATAAACCATCCAATGAAACACCCGAGTTTGATTTATTTTGGAAGTCCTACCCGATTAAGGTGGGCAAAGCCGCCGCGCAGAAAGCCTGGGTGAAAGCGATCAAGGTTGAAACGGCTGATGTAATTATTGCTGGCGCGATCCGATACGCGGATGATCCAAATCGGCATCCGTCTTTCACGGCGCACGCAGCCACCTGGCTTAACGCCCATCGCTGGAACGACTCACCATTGCCGCCTCGGGTTTTAACACCCGAGGAACGGCGCGAGAGGGATTTGGCTGAGTCCAGGGCCAAGTCAGAAAAAGAAAGGTTGGAAACTTTGCGCTGGCAGGAAGAGATTAAGGAACAAGCAGCCCTGGCGGTTCCAGTTCCTGAAAACCTACGGGAAATACTTATGAAATCTTTACGGAAATAACCTCTGAAAAGATGACAGAAACAACTTGTAACCCTTACACTTCTCGTAACCATTACAACTTGGAGGTTGAAGTGAGTACACGAGTCGTTATGCCAACCTTGGTGCAGAGCGGTGACACAATTGTCATTGGCGATCATCGCTGGTTAGTAAAGTCCGTATCTGAACCTGACTACGCTGGCTTCGTTGATGCATCGATGGTTGATGCAGCAGGTCGCGAAAAGTGGTCATGTTTCTATGATGCGGTTACAATCGAGGTGTGATCAGTTTCAGAGTAGACGGACTTCCTGTTCCGCAAGGTTCGATGAGAGTTTTCAACGGCCATGTAGTTCATAACAAGGGAGCAGAGTTAGCAGTTTGGCGAGCGGCAGTTGCGATCGAAGCACGCCGCGCTGGATGCACGCCCGAACCTGGACCAGTAAAATTAGATTTATTATTCTCAATGCCTAAACCAAAAACAGTTAAACGATTACATCCAACAGTTGCTCCCGATCTCGACAAGTTGATCCGCGCCGTTCTCGACTCAATGACTGCAATTGCTTATTTGGATGACGGCCAGGTGACCGAGATTAACGCAATTAAGGTCTATGGATCGGCCCCATTCCTGGAAGTTGGGCTTTGGCGGTCCTAATTGTCCGAATGTGGATAAAACTCACAGGATAACACGCGTAAAAATAGTCAAAATAAGTGCCACAAATACTTCCATTCTTGTCCGATCCATGGCAAGGTATGTCTCAACAGGGCGAAAGCCCCCAAGAGAAAGAAGGCAAGAAAGTGGCAACAAGCGAAAAGATCGCAGCGGGACAAGGTCTTAACTTTGCAGAGCCAAAGATGAGCGACAAGAAAGAGTATGCATCAGACGCACAGTTCTGTGTTCAATGCGGTCGCTTGGTTGGTAACAATCCCTGGATGGTCGAATGCATTAACGGCGGCGAGATCCGCTTACAAGATGGCACAGAACATGACATTGCGAACGATCGCGGCTACATGGGTTGCTGGGCAGTTGGAAACGAATGCGCAAAAGCATTTGAACCAAACCTTCTCTTTAAAACAAAGGAGGCAAACTAATGATCAAAATCAATTTACCCAAGATCGTTTGGCAGGAATTACAGTCTCAATTAGATGACCGCGAGGATAAGAAGGTTGGTTCTTTGCCACGCAAATTATACGACTCCTTGGATGAGCAGTACGGATCTAGACGGATTAAATTATCAAATGAGTGTGCGCGACAACTTATTGTGGAACTTCGTGACGAAGCAGATTATATGTTTATGAGAGCGGATGAATTGAAACGCGATGGAGAAAGCGTGGCTTCATACCGAGCAGATGCTCGCCACATGCTTCGCGTTGCTGACTCAATTGAAAGAAAGTTAATTGGATCAAAGGAGGCAAAATAATGAAATGTCCGAAGTGTGGAACCGAACCACACACACCAATCCAAATCAAACGCGCTGGCATGTGCCGCTGGTGCGAAAAACAGCAGGAGGCAAAATGAAAAGATGTTGCGATCTGATCTATTGGAAGCACGAGGATGGCTGGGATGTTTACCACCGATCTGAATGCCAGCCGATCAACGGAACCTGGGTCCCTAATTGGTTTGACAACTTTGTGATTGAGGATGCGCCAACCAAAAAGGCGGCCAAGGCTGAAATCGAAAGCCGACACATCCTGGGACTGTGCTTGGTGACTGCTTGTTAAAAAGAAAAAGAACAGAGGTGATCACCGTGACTTGTTATGGATGCGGGCGCACTTACCAAATTGGAAAGAAAGAAATCCGCGTGGCCAATTATTGCGGCGGCTGCAAATAAAGCGAAAGGGTTGTTCATGAAATGCAACGAATGCGGCCGATCCTTTTACTGGGATTACAAGGCGGCGGGTTATCACAAACCAATCTGCGCCGACTGTGCCGAGGGAAAGGACTAGGCCGTGTGTGCCTTTGTGCGGGGCGGAATAATGCCTTGGGCCGTTACCCCTAGCCCGACCCTGATCAAGGCTGTGTCGGCCTTGTGTGGCCTGGGTAAATCCGAACAGGTGTTCTAATTCAGGGCCAACACGCGTGAAAATAAATAAAAAATATCAGAAATAAGTGGCACAAATAGTTGCACTTCTTTCAGATCTACGGCAATGTATGTCTTACCAGGGCGGAAGCCCCCAAACGAAAGAAGGCGCAAAATGAACACAGCAACAGACAACAAGATCGTAAACGCAGTAGTTGAGATCGCATTAAGCGGCGAGATCGATGTGCCACAGGACAACGAGTTCGGCGGAGCCGATGTTTGGAAGCCAGGCCAAGTTGGAATTGCTTACACGGTTCGTGATCACAAATACTTATCTGAGGGAGTTCGAATTGCGATCGAAGACAACCAAATCACGCTTTACAAGTTTGAACGATCAGGAGTCAGCCGCACAATCAAGATGAGCGACACTTGCAGCGAGGCTTTTCTAATCGCAGCGATCCAGGAATTGTTGTAAGAGACGGAAGCGGAGGCAGAATAATGACAAACCAAGTAAAACTAGATGCGGCTACAACGGTCGCCACAAAGATGAGCAAGCGCAATGCAGCATCGCTGGTCAGATTTCTAACCGAAGCAATTGCTACTAACCCAGGTTACTTAATTGATGTGCGAATTGATCTGCGCAACGAGTTCGATCAAACCACAGCGCTGATCTCGGTCGACAACAACACCTTGTTTGGAAGCGTTGCGGAGATTGTGGAAGCGCGAGTCATCAAATATGAGGAGGCAAAGTAATGAACGAATGTCCAATGTGCGGGCGCACAACCAAATCCCTGGTGGGCCGCTGGTATCAATACGACAACGGCGAGCAATTCCTAACCTGGGTTTGCATTCCCTGCGCTGATCTACACGCAAGCATGGTGAATAAATGAGCGAGATCAAACTGCACATGATCGAGGAGGACTTCGAGCAGATGGTCCACACCTCGATGCCCTGGGGCGGCCATTGGATCGAGCAGATTAATCGCTTTGATCCTGCCCCGATGCTTCATTGGCGCTACGCCTACTGGGTGGATAACTTTATGGCGGTCCTTCTTTGCCGCGCTTATCTGACCACGCAAAACTGCGAAACGCAGACCGTTTGGGATCGGGCATTCAACTGCCACTTAATTCTCACAAACTATGAAACACAAACCTGGAGGTCCTGATGCATAAGTTCAAAGTCGAGATTGAGATCAACTATGACGGCGAGATCGGGGTGGAGCGCCCCGAGCGCCCATTCAGTAAATCTCACAAAAATGCACTAATGCGCGAGGCGGTGTGGCTACAAGTGGCCGATGCCATGGCAATCTATGGGTTACAAGCGGCCGTCAAATCGGTGGTCGTTGCGAGGGCAAAGGATGAATTATGAATAACGCACCAGTTTATCGCCGCCGCAGGTTTGTGGCGTTTGTGCTAATACCAGCGATCGTTCTAGGGCTGCTGATCGGATACGCAACCCGCGATCTTTGCTATGTCGGATCTGAACACGGCAACGCGTTCGGCTACGGATCTTGTAATGAAATGATCGACCGAGTGATAGGAGAAGGCAAATGAAAAAGATCGGAATAGTCACCTTGGGGTTGTTATTTGTAACTCCAGCAGCGCAAGCAGAGGACTTTGTGTGTCCCACGGTTTGCGTGATGGAAGTAACGGGATCAACAACGGTAGTTCGAGAAATGACTCCAGCGGAGTTAAGCGAGGCGCAATCCAGGCAACCTGTATTAAGAGCGTATGAACCAAGTAAAGAAGTGCCAGCCAACACGCATCCTTACAATCCAAATAGTGTGGAGCATTATTATCCTGCAAATACTGAGGAACCAAATATTGCGCCGCCTTCTTTAACGATCAGCGACACAGCCACGGCCGTAAGCATTGAGTCAACAACGGCTTCGATCAAGGCAGGAGTTGTTCAAGCGGCCAGCGTTGATCTTTTCAGTTGGGAGACCTTTTGGACTGAATTTGAAGCGTGGTTCAAATCTTGGTTCACACAATTCCTCATGACTTGGGGCAAATAATGGGATATTGGCATGGATCGGGAACGCTGGGCCACACAATCACTCGTGAAATGGTATGCGCTGAGATGTGCGATACCTGCCAGGATGATAAACAAACCTGCGCGGCTGTTTGGGATGAGGACTTTGAGACAGACGATTGGGGCAATGTAGAACAGACCGTGGAGTGCGAACTCTGTAAGCATTCCTTTACATTTAAGGAGGAGTCAGCGTGAATGAATACATGATCCAAGTTGTCGAGGATGGGGCTGTGACCTTTTCTCAGCGTTATAACAACGCGGTAGATGCTGTTCACGCTTTTGATCGCTTTACGGACTTTGGCTTTGCTAAGTTACAGCGTGAGATTGTGCTGGTTGAGCCAAGCGGAAAAGCGCACGCGAAGGTGTTTGATGGACCCCTTTCTAGGGCGCTCAAGGTAAAATAAACCCGCTCCATTCCCGAACCGAGAGGAACTTAAAATGGATCAAATGATTAACCGCTGCGCTTATGGTGCGTGGCACTACGGAGAACAACTCTGCGAAGCCTGTCGTAAGGGGCGGATCGAGTAAGCCTTTAAGACCCCAAAGCGAGTCCTCTTAGCAGCCGCCTTAGCGGTTGGACTTGTTGCAGCAACCTCCGCGCAAGCGCAAGCACCGCACTTGACTCAGGCACAAAGGATCAAACTAATGTCGCCCAAGTCTTATGCGCTGATGAAAGTTGAGTCGAAGTGGCTCAACGCTAAGCGTGAGTTTGCCTGTTTGGATCTGTTATGGCATAAAGAAAGCGGCTGGAATCACAAAGCCAGGAACCCGCATTCATCAGCCTTTGGCATTCCACAATTTCTCGACTCCACCTGGCTAAATTACAAGTATCCTTTGCGACCTAAAGATCCGCAGGTTCAAATTGACGCAGGGCTTCAATACATCTACAAGCGCTACGACACTCCATGCCAAGCGTGGAACTTTTGGAAACGCAAAGCAGGACCCGATTTAAGAGGAGGTTGGTATTGATGAGCATGGACTCTCCATTTGGCCTCCCGTTGCGAGTTGATCACCCGACCGTTGATCCCAGCGATTGGGATGACGAGGATGACGATTAAGCAAAGCCTGGTAAATCTTGTCATTCAGAGAGCGGGCGGCTACTGCGAAACCTGTGGCCGACCCGCTTCTGAGTCTATGGCGCTCCATCACCGCAAGTTAAAGTCCAGGGGCGGCAAAGACTCCGCCAGCAACTTGATCTATGTCCACCACGAATGCCACAACCTTGGAACCGAGTCGATCCACCTGCGCCCTGCCTACGCCGCTGACAAAGGGTGGATGGTTGGATCTTGGGCCAATCCTGAAAACACGCCGATGCATTTGCCTGACGGCCGTGTTGTTTTATTACAAAATGACGGTAAGATTACAAACCTAGAGGAAGGAACATCATGAGCATTCCAGTAACAATTAAAGGCAACCTCGGGTCTGATCCCGAACTTAAGTATGTAAAAACAGCGCGTGGAGACGCAGCGCTTGTAACCTTTTCATTGGCGCACACGCCAAGAGAGCGCAAAGGCGATGAATGGGTCGAGGGCGAGACCATTTGGTTCAGAATTACAACATGGGGTGAAAAAGGCGAAGTTTATGTTGACGCGCTAAAGAAGGGCGACACCGTTCTTGTTCAGGGCAGCATGAAACAATCTACATTTAAGGGGCGTGATGGAGTTGATAAGACGGCTTTGGAGATCAACGCGACTGACATTGGCATCGTTCCCAAGATTGTGCGCACTTCTGCATCTCGCGGTCAGGCTCAAGTTAGCAGAGCGGAAGCACCTGGATGGTAAGCGAAGGGTTGATCTCTGCCCAGGAGGTTGCCACTCGATTGAATATTACAATGAACAACCTCAGGCAGTTACAACATCGAAAGCAACTTGTATGGGTGCAGAAAGTCGGGCGCAATGTCTATTATCTTGAACAGGATGTGGTCGCGCTCGCGGAAAGACGAAAAAGGTCTATCGAATAGTAGTATCGCAACCATGATTGTTATTGAAGGAGAAGTAACAGTTGCGGAGATTGATGAAGCGCTGCGCAACATTAGAGAGATGCTTGTAGATCGCTATGGCAACCGATTGTCACATCAAAAGAAAGAATTACTATTAAGCAGCATTGATGATTTACTTGACGCAAGGATCAATTTAACTAAGTAAGAAGGCGAGCAATGGAAGTAACGAGAAGGCTTATAGCAGATTTACAACTGGACCCACAGAATGCACGCTTCCACTCACAAAAGAACCTGGATGCGATCAAAGCAAGCCTTACAAAGTTTGGCCAGCGCAAACCGATTGTGATCACAGGTGAAGGATTAGTGCTTGCGGGTAACGGAACGCTTGAAGCGGCTAAAAGCCTGGGTTGGGATCACATTGATGTAACGATCACTCCAGTTGATTGGGATCTAAATACTGCTCGTGCTTATGCTTTGGCCGATAACCGCACCGCAGAGTTGGCCGAATGGGATGAAAATGTCCTGGCTAAACAACTCTTGGAACTTATCGATGTGGACTTTGATATTGAAGCGCTGGGCTTTGAATTGCCCGAGCCTGAAATCCAAGTTGAACCTGACGATGCGCCATCGATTGAGGAAGTTAAACACCGAACCAAACTGGGTCAACTGTGGAAGTTGGGCGATCACTTGCTTTATTGCGGAGACTCCACTGAGGAAGCAACCTTTACTCGCTTGATGGGGGATGAAAAGGCGCACCTTATTTGGACCGATCCACCGTGGAATGTGAATTACGGCGGGATTGATAATGACAATGTGCAAGGTTGGAAAGTTCGCACAATCATGAATGACCACATGAATGAAGGCCAATGGGAGGAATTTGTAGAGCAATTTTGCGCAACCCTGAAAGATTACAGCGAGCCAGGCGCACCGATCTACCTGGTTATGTCCGCCCAAGAATGGCCAGTTATAGATAAGCAACTGCGTGAGGTTGGCTTTCATTGGAGCAGCACCGTGATTTGGGCCAAGGATCGCTTGGTTCTATCTCGCAAGGATTACCACACGCAATATGAGCCGATTTGGTATGGCTGGAACGCAGACGCGGCACGCTTAAGCCCCGTGGAGGATCGAAAGCAGTCCGACCTGTGGGAAATCCAACGCCCAGCGCGATCCGAACTCCACCCAACAATGAAGCCGATCGAACTGGTGCAGAAATCAATCGTCAATTCATCCAAGCCAGGCAACATCGTCCTGGACTCTTTTGGGGGATCAGGTAGCACTCTTATCGCTTGCGAACAGACCAACCGCAAGTGTCGAATGGTGGAGTTGGACCCGCAATATTGTGATGTAATCTTAGCGAGATGGGAAAAGTTTACGGGTAAAACAGCAGAACTTTTGCCTGGAAGTTAAGCAAAAGATGGAGGAGGATAAGCAAAAGATTACAATTGAGGTGATCCAAGAACCCCAACAGACAGCCGAGGAGAAGGCTGCGGAACTTGAAGCCAAAGAACTGAAGGTCCTGGAACTTCGTAGGGCTGGTTTTACTTTCCAACGCATAGCCGAAGAGGTCGGTTACGCAACTCCGTCAGGTGCGCAGCGAGCGCTTGAACGGATCATGACGCGCAATGTTCCCCAAGCGCCCGAGGAGTTTCGCTGGCAAGAGTTAGACCGTTTGGATCGGATGCAGGTTGCTTTATGGCCCAGGGCTATGAAAGGCGATGATCGCGCTATTGGCACGATTGTCCGATTGATGGAAAGAAGGGCAAGATTGGTGGGTATAGACGCTCCACAGCGTATCCAAGCAGAGGTGGTGAATTATGACGGAAATCGTGACATCGATGGAGACATCGAACGCATCGTCAATATCCTCCGAGGAGTGGATAGCAGCGAGCCGTTGGAAGTGGAAAGTGGAACAAGCGAGATCGGAACAGTTGCCACCCCAGGGCGGTTGGAAGACCTGGCTTTACATGGCGGGTCGCGGAGCGGGCAAGACGAGAACGGCAGCGGAGTGGTTAGCGTGGGAAGCGATCCAAAACCCGATGACGCGTTGGGCAATAGTAGCCCCGACATTCGGTGATGCTCGTGATACTTGCGCTGAGGGCCAATCAGGAATTCTAGGCGTTCTGCGTAGATACCGAATGCTTAAGACTTGGAACCGCAACAACGGTGAGATCATTCTTAACAACGGGTCCCGCATTAAACTTTTCTCGGCCGATGAACCCGAGCGCTTCCGTGGACCGCAACATCACGGAGCCTGGTGTGATGAGTTGGCCTCTTACCGATATTCCGACTCTTGGGATCAATAGCAGTTTGGCCTACGCCTGGGCGAACATCCCAGGGTGATCGTTACCACCACCCCCAAGCCAACGCCCCTCATTCGGGCCTTAGCGGGCCGCAAAGACGGCTCTGTCGTGGTCACACGCGGCTCAACCTTTGATAACGCGGCCAACCTTGCCCCTGCAGCGTTGCTTGAACTTCAGGCCCGATACAACGGCACACGCCTGGGCCGCCAGGAGTTATACGGGGAAATCCTCGAGGATGTTGAAGGCGCACTATGGACCAAGGGCCTGATCGAACGCGCTCGCCTTCCCAAAGCCCCACCTTTATCTCGCATCATTGTTTCTATTGATCCTGCTGTAACTAATACCGATGAAAGCGATGAAACAGGAATTATCGTGTGCGGATCGGATGCCAACGGCCACGGTTATGTTCTCGGCGACTATTCATTCCGTGGATCACCGCTCGATTGGGCGAGTAAAGCCGTGGCGGTATTTGATGAATGGAAAGCCGACAGCATTTTGGTTGAAGTTAACCAAGGCGGCGACATGGTCAGCGCTGTTCTAAAGCAAGTGCGGCTTGGTTTACCGATCCGTGAAATTCGCGCCCATGTTGGAAAGCGTCTGCGTGCAGAACCAGTTGCTGCAATGTATGAACAAGGCCGTATCCACCACATTGGGGAATATCCATTGCTCGAGGATCAGATGACGATTTGGACACCGCAAGACGCAAAGTCTCCTGATCGTATTGATGCGTTGGTTCAGGCTTTTTCTGATTTACTTGGAAGGGCCAGCATCTCGTCATACTTTGGAGCGCTCGCAAACTTCTGTCCTGGTTGCGGATTACCAATGCCAAAGGCAATG
>Ga0114974_10000367_pt1 | contig 38574 bp, 55 predicted proteins | sample S_130206_EF_Meta_FD_87318 | JGI IMG/M metagenome (GOLD analysis project Ga0114974, IMG submission 87318) | Freshwater microbial communities from Lake Simoncouche, Canada to study carbon cycling - S_130206_EF_MetaG | ecosystem: Environmental > Aquatic > Freshwater > Lake | place: Lake... | reverse complement strand
ATGCCTTACACAAGACCTGTAATGCAACCATTTACTTATACATCTACTTGCGCTCAAGCTAATTTAATTACAATTCCTCGCACATGCTTTGAACCTTGTACATATAGATGGAGTGGTTTGTTTGGAAGTGTAATGGGGCTTAACGTAACTGTAAATTTACCAAATGGTGTGCATTCAATTACATTAGAAAGAATTTGTGATTGCGAAACAACATCCATTATACAAAATATAAATGTAACAGGTAATATTTTAGCAAGTGTAATTGGATTTTAATAAATACATGGACTATGAACTATATTGAAGAACTTGAAGCTCGTATTAAAGAATTAGAAAAGCGCAACATTGAAAATTCTGCAAAGCTTGGCGAATGCATTGGTGCGCTAAAAGGTATATTGCTAAATGACATTGACCAAGAATTAAAAGATAAGATTAATGCATTACTTATCACTCATTAACTACACTTTTTCCAACCAATAAATGATAAATCATACATAAAATGAAAGGAATATTAGAATTTGATTTAAGAGATGATCAAAAGGAATTTGAAACGGCAATTAATGCAGATAAGTATAAATCTGTTATTTGGGAGCTTGACCAGTATTTAAGAAGTGAAATTAAGTACAATGATAAATTGTCAAATGACACTTGTAAAGCTTTTGAATTGGTAAGAGATAAAATTAGAGAAGAATTAAATGATTATTCTATAAGTATCGAGTAATCATATTTTTACATACATTTGTAAAAACCTAAACTATTGATTATGAATTATGCAGAAATCGTAAGACAAAAATTAAGTGAAGGCTTTACAACATGTAAAGATATTGGTGAATCAATAGGAATAAAATACAATCATAAAAGTTATCCGGCATTAAAATCAGCATTTGGAAGGTTTAAAAATGGGGAAACATTAAAAGAAAAAGAAGTAGAAGTTCCAAAAACTACATCTGAACTTATTGCAATTGATTTTAATAAACGTGCAGAATCTGCAAAAGTCAAAGAGTTAAATGCAAAATACAATCATTTATTAGCTGAGTATGAAAATTCTGAAAAGAGATTTGATGCCCTGATAAATATTAAACAACCTGTTGAGATTACCAGAATTGAACCATATTTATCTGAGAGTAAAAATGAAGCAATACCAATTGTTCAGCTTTCAGATTGCCACTTTGAAGAATCTGTGGATGGTAGAACAATCAATGGTTTGAATGAATATAATTTAGATATTGCAACAATTCGTTGGAATAAGATTATACAGAATTCTCTTAAAATGATTCACCATGAAAGAAACAATTCTGATATTAGCCAAATGGTTTTGTGGCTTGGAGGTGATTTTATAACAGGTAACATTCATACAGAATTAAGAGAAAGTAATTTACTTTCACCAACACAAGCAACCAGGTTTGCAAAGGAAAAAATTATTACTGCAATTAATTTTTATTTAAAGTATGGCAATTTTGATAAGATAATTATTCCTTGTAATTACGGAAATCATGGAAGGACAGAAAAAGAAAAGTTTGTTTCTACTGGATACCGGAACTCTTACGAATGGATGATGTATAATGATATTGCAGATTATTTTAGCAATAATAAAAAGGTTGAGTTTATAATTGCAAATGGAATTTATGTTTACTTGGATATTATGGGCTACATGAATCGTTTCTTCCATGGTGACTACATAAAATACCAAGGAGGAATTGGAGGGCTTACAGTACCTTTAATCAAGTCTATTCAGCGAATGAACCAACAGCAAGTTGCAAATTATAATTTTATGGGCCATTATCACCAAAGGTGGCAAGCTACCAAGGATTGTTTTGTAAATGGAAGCTTAATTGGTTACAATGCCTATGCGCAATCAATTGGTGCATCTCCTGAAGAACCGCAACAAGGTTTAAATATCTTGAATAAAAAATACGGAATGATAAGTTCAATGTCAATTTACTGCAGATGAAAAAGCAATATGAAGTTTGGTTTGAAGTGTACGGAAAGAAAATGAAAACTACTGTACTGGCTAAACATGAAATTGAAGCAAAAGAAATTATCAGAAAGCAAATTATATTTTACAAGGTAGAAGAATCAAAACCTGAAGATCCAAGTGTAGATTTTTTAAGAGGAATCTTTGGAATAAAATAAACATTTTGAATAATACAATTTGTGTAATTTTGTTAGATGAGATTTGTTTTACTATTTAGTATTATACCATTTGGTACATTTTCGCAAATCGCGTATTGCAAAGACACAATTATAAATCTTACCACTCAAAATAATTATGCTTACCAATGGACCATTGATGGTTATATAAGTACAGAACAAGATGCTACACTTGTAATTAATCGGATAGGTGCATTTTTTGTGGAGCTTGAAGTTACCAATGAATTTGGCTGTTCATTTATTGATAAAGTTCTCGTAAACGTGGAAGAATGTAAAGAATGGACTTACTACGCTCCAAATGCCTTTGTACCGGATGGAGATAATAAAACATGGATTCCTGTTGGTGACAATGTTACAATAGATTTAATCACAATTTATACCAGGGAAGGACAAGTAATATTTAAAGGTGTTAATGAATGGGATGGTACTTATAAAGGAAATAAATGTATGGGTGGTGTATATGTTTACACTTGTGATTACACAACAATTTTAGGGCAAAAATTAAGGGATTTAGGACGTGTTACCTTGGTACGCTAATCTATTCCATTCCTTTTTTTAAATTCCCATTCTTCTTGCTCACGTTCCATTTCTTTAAGCTTCAATTCAATTTCTTCGCGCTTGTTTTTTTTGTAAGCGAAAATTGCCCTTAAAAAAAAGAATCCAATTGTAACTATTGCAATTAACATTTGTGTTGCAAAAGTAATTTCATCCTTTGACAAACTAATAATGGATGCAGTCCCAATAGATGTGCCAACAGTTATGTCAACTTCAGGATAATCATTTACCAATTTTGAAACTTGGCACCAAAACATTTTTATTAGTTCCATAGCTATTTAATAAGGGTCTTTAGGTATAACAGGATTATATTCAATTTGAGGTAAACTTTTTACCCATCTAATATTACATTGGTCAACTTCTTCTTGTGAAATTATCCAATTACCATCCGCATCTTGAATTGGATTGAAAAAGTTATCTTGAACTACTTCAACATTTATTAAAGATTCTGCTTGTTCTGGAGTGAGTAAATAAACTATCATACGTTGCGAGATAAAGTAGTTTGAAAAGCTTGTACATCTGTATATAGTGTTGCTGCTTCTGCATCTGAAAGTCCTGCTCCAATGGATGCAAATGCATATTCTTTAGTTGAATATGATGTTGGTGCTAAAGGAGTTACATTTGCTACTCCTAAATATAAAGAAATAGAAGGCATTACATTTCCAGCATTAGAAACATTATCAGTAGCACCTAATTGAGTGCCATTTCTATATGCTTTATGAACTGTATCACTTGTTCTACTGGTAAGCATCATTCCTTGCGCATTTGGAATACTCCTACTCATTCTATTAGTTGTATACCAATAATGGTCGGAAATTAAGACTCCAGTATTAGTACCTAATGAAAATGAAGGAGTAGCACCAAGAGTATAAGCAGCAATATCTCTTTGCCCATTTCCAATAGTGTAAGTTCTTGAATAAAAAGAAAGATGAGTATTTAATAAAGTTAATTCTGATGATGGAATTAAATATGTATCTGCAAAAGAATTAGTGCCATTAGCTTGCGCACCATTTGCTGAGTGAGTCCATCCACCACTAAAAAACAAACGGAATGAACTATTAACATTTAAAGGTGACTTCAAATTATACATATGAGTGGTACTTGTACCTCCAACGAAAGGATAAATCGCGTTACACTTCGCCCAAGTACCATTCGCTTTCATACTTGTAACCAATGTGCAAATGGCTGAGGTAATTGTTGGGTCGGTGATGCCAGTTGCGGTTAAGAAAGCAAGTGCATCTGCATCTGTACATCCTCCCGTACCAAACCAATATGGATTTACTAAAAAACTCATGCGTAAGTTCCTATTAACATTACTTTCAAACCTTTTGCAGAACCATTTCCGATTTGGTCAATATCAATTGTAATTTCTGCATCATCTGCTAATGCAGTATCACTTATTACTGGAGGTGTTGCTGCAGTTGTACTTGTCTTTTCAGTATTATCAATCGTTAGCTTTGTGCTTAATATTGTTGTACCATTCTCATTAATATCTACTGTAAAAATACTTCCACTTGCTTGCGCTGTTGTAAGTGATGCCCTAACAGCAGTTAAAGTAACTGCACGTGGCATTCTAAATGTTATTTTAGCATTACCTGCAGTCAATGCAGTTGTTTCATCAGATGCAGCTATTACCAATTCAAATGGTGTGGCTAAATTTCCACTTCCAAGTATTGAAGATGAATTAATAGTCTTGATATTTGTACCACTTACAAGTGTATCTTGTTTGGCATTTATCTGTGTTTGAATTGCACTTGTTACACCTTTTACATAAGCTAATTCACTTAATGAAGGATATGTAGCAACAGGCAATGATGCAATAATACTTGAAGCTGTAAAATATGTAATTTCATTTGCTGTTCCTAAACCTGTTATTGCATCTACTGGAGTACCATCAAGATTCAATACCCAAGATGTATAAGTTCCACTTCCAGTATGACTTGTAATATTTACTACGAGCGCACCTGTTGCAGCATTATAGCTTGTAACTTCACCATGCATGTGGTTTGAAGGATTATAAACTACAAGGATTTGTTGAAGTGGAATGTATGCTAAATTCAAATCAACAGTAAAACTTTTTGAACCATTACTTACGCTGTTTGATGTAGTTGAAGATGTCTTGTACCTATCCGCTAATGAATTTATAATTGGTTCTTCTGGAGTTCCAGTTATAGTAATATTTGTCCCTGCATTTACTGATTCTACATTACCTATTGCACTCCAAACTGCAGCACCTGTTGTGGCATCCGTACAAATATATTCAATACCTGTACTTAACAATCTGTATCTACTTCCAACTACATATCCTTTTGTATTGTCAAAAGTAACACCTGGAGCAACACCATTAATTGAATTTGCATAAACAACATCTCCTAATAATGGGAAATAATACTGTACACCATTTTCCCATTCTTGCTCATACCCTGCAACACATTCTTGTGAAATACCACCGCCAAATCCATTATCAAGTGAACCATTACGCAATTTTGCACCACTATCCACTTCAATTGCACTACCATCAAGAATAATATCATTTGTAGTAGTGTTACCTTCATCTGTTACCTCTTGTAATGTTGGTGGAATTAAAGTAGCAGCAATAACATCAAATATCTTTTGTACAGTAGTTCTTTTTGATGTTCCTGCAGCCCCTGAAGTTGTATCACTTACATCTACTGTATGAAGTAAATCATTTAATGCAACAGCCCCTGTTTGATTGGGAATGGTTGGATCGGTAAGTTTTTTAAAATCTGCAGGTGTTGCCATTGTTTATATTTTTATTTAAAATGTTAGTCAATTTCATACTGGAAGATTGAGGTAAAAGTTACACCCGAGCCTGAAATTCCAGATAATGATTCAAAATTAATTGTATTATCTCTAATATAAGTATTTATTTGACCAGTAAAACCTCTAACACCACAAGCACCTATTGAGTTATTTGTAGTTGGCGCAAAAGGATAATCAAAATTAAAATAGCCACTATCAAAAGTTGTATAATCTAAATCAACAGTTCCATAAATTGTGCAAGTTACAATATTGCCAACCCTTGAATATTGTGCTTTTATTAATGTTGGATTACTACAAGCTGAAGTTGCACCATCCAATGTCGGAGTCCACGTTCCGCTTTCTAAATTTAAACTGGATTGAACTACATCTACAATTTTTTGTATTGCTGTTCTTTTAGATGTCCCTGCTGCACCTTTACTTGTATCACTAACATCTACTGTATGTAATAAGTCATCTAATGCAACAGTTCCGTTTTGAGTAGGAATTACAGGATCTGTTAATTTTCTAAAAGTTTCTGGTGTTGCCATAATTTATATTGTTGCACATAGATCCGGTATGCATGTAATGTTAGATTTCAAAATTACTTCAATTTTAATTGCAATTGTTGCGTACTCAAAACTTTTTGGAACTTCCTTTGGAGCTTCTCCATATCCTTTTAAAGTTAACTTTGCTTGTCTGGAAGTTGTTGCTGTTCTTAATTCAAAATCACTTCCATCAAAAATTAATGTTTTTAAAATTCTTTGGTAAATTTCAAACTCAGCACCAAACCCATCACATGCTAATTCAGATTTCTTTTTGGAAACAATCAGGTCAAAACTAAAAGTATTTGTGTAAAGCTCACCACCACCCCTTAAATCATCATCCTCTGCAATTGCAGCAATTGAACGCAATATCCAATAAGAAATACCATTGTAATTATCAATGTTGTTTAATGAAGTAGCTTGCCCATCCGATGTATAACCAACATAAGCACCATTGCTAAGTGTGGCCAAATTAAAGGTTTTTTCCAATAATCCACTTGTAGCAATCTTGCTATTTCCGTAAGTTATAATTGATTTAAGCAGTTCCATTTACAGTTTCTTGTGTTAATTTAGTAATTTCAAATTGCAAAACATTTGCAAATAACTTACGTTCATCTTTATTTACTCCGAATGTACGGCCATATTTCTTATTTAATCCCTTTACTTTTCCAAAGTTTTCAGGTTTTTTTAAGGTTAATGCAATCTTTAAATTACCACCAAAACTTACAAGTGGTGAATTAAAATCATTAAATAATACACCATTCAATTCATAGTTTGGCCTTCCAACTTGTGACTTAACATCTGCCCAACCACCTTTGAAATATCTTGTTTTGATTGGTTTGCCACGTTTACCAACAGAACTACCTGCATTACGTGGTAATGTTAATGGCTCTACCCAAATTTCTTTTGTTGAATAATCACTTGCAGAAGCTTTATCACCTGCAATATTCTCCAGGTCCTCAAATATTCTTGCACTCATAGCATCTTGTGTAGATAATGAAGCAGTTACCAAAGCATCATTAAACCGCGAATCTTCTGCAAGTTGTAACAATCTTTTATTTAGTTCTTCAATTGTCATGGCAATTGTATGGTATATCTTAAATTTTCTTTGCAAAGAAAACAATCATCTCCTTCTGGTAATCTCATATTTTGTAAAACATTTCCTAAAGCTTCATTGTACTTTTGAGTAAAGAAATCATATTGAGATTTTAAATTTTGTTCACGTTCAACACTATTGTTTACCCTTTCATTAGGTGCAAAGTGAATTGCATATTCTGTAATCTCAGCACCTAACTTATAAAGTAATGGCAATGCAGTCAACTGGCTAATTGAACACAACCAGGATAAGTAATTGCAGCTCACATTGTAATTTAATTCAACACCTGAAGTATGGCCCAAATTTACAACGGCACCTAATGCAGCACCATTTAAGGCAAACTTAACACCAACAACATCCGTACAATTTCCGCATGAAACAAATGATGGTGGACAGTTACCACCGCATGTTGACCTGTTAACTAATGTTCTTTTTGCAGCATGTATTGATTCGTAACCAACCACTATATCTATATCACGTCCAATTGAATTTATTACTTGATTTAATGCGCTCCAATCGTTTGCAGTTACCGTAACATTTGCAATCAATGCTTTTGTTTGGTAGTTAAATATTTTTAAGGGAATGCTCCCTGTTGTAATTAAGTTTAATTTAATATCCTTTAATGCAAGTGCAATGTAAGATGGTGTGTCTTGTTTAATTCTTACACCCACCCAAGTACCTGCACCAATTGCAGCAACAGTTTGTGTTGGATCAGGAAAATATCCAACCGATACATTTGAAAGTAATGAATTACCTCTTATTCTTTTCGAAAGCAAAGCAATCATTTCAGATGCCATTGCTTCACCTGCAAATTCTAATTTTTCATTAAATAAATCTAATCCACTCTTATAATTGCTACCTGCATACTGGTCCAGTAACTGCAAGTTCATACCCAATTGATTTATGAATAACTTGTAAGCATCACCACTTGTGCAAGCTTCTTTTATTCCTATAACATTACTAAAACAATTTGGCATGATTAATATTTTTAATGGTAAATTTTGGAATGCGCCCCAGAACTACGCGAGAACGGGGCTACAAACCAAAAGTATTTAAAAAAAACGATTATGCGTTTTTAACCTCAATTTCATTCAAGTAATTTACTCCGTAGAAATCATCACCTACATAGAACATATTGTCCGGTAAAGTAATGATTTGTGTTTGAGCAGTTACTGAAATTGATAATTCACCTGGACAGTCATCCTTAAACAAGATGTCAACAGGAACACCTGCACGTGTGAATGCACCCAATCTAACATAGTTAGAACCTTGGATTGCTGCAGGAGGGAAACCATCTTTCCAACCAGCTAACTGGTAAGATAACAATTGAACCGCACCTGGTTGAGTAACGATAGCTTTGTTTGGAGAACCTAATGCAGTAGCAATACGTTTATCATAAGCAAAAGCAGTTCCAAACATTCTCAATAATTCTTGGATGTTTAAACCGCTATTTGTGCAGCAACCTGCCATTGCACGTTGGAAAGCAGAATTAAAAGCAGGTCCACCAAAAGCAACTTCATTACCTGAGTAATTAGACATTGCAGTAGCTTGCTTTAATGTTTGTAACCATCCTGTTTGCTCACCAGATGTAAAACGAGTTTTCATTTCTAACACGTTACTGTTAATGTAACCATCAGGATTTGTATTCGTGTAATAAGCTTCTGCAGAAGTTGAAAAGCTACCAATTAATGCTGCTACTTCTGTTGCAGATTGTGTTGCTACAGCTCTATCAATTACATCTAAATGCAAAGCTAATTTTTGATTCAATAACACCGCGTTGTTTGTGCAATATTCAGCAATATCTTCAGGAGATAATGTTTCACCAGAAGTAATTGCAGGGTTAGTGATTTCGTACTCTTTTGTATTGTCACCAATAGCATCAAAAGGACCGCAAGCACCTTGCTCAGAAACTTGAGATTCTGGAAGTCTTGGAAAGAAAGAAAGCTTTACAGTTCTCTTTTTTCCTCCACCTGGAGAAACAAGTTGAGTGATTGCTCGAGTGTTAACCGGAGAGTTTACGAACTCTAAAAATGGAAGCATTTCAGGTGTTTGACCAAGGCCGAAAGCTTCAGGAAGTCCCGTTTGAATAGCTGGACATACGCTATATATGGAGTTTAAAGACATTGTTTTATGTATTTATGATTTATGTTCTGTATAATGGTCGAACAACTCACCACAAGTTTACATCTACAATGCCGATGTCAGCACAAGTGCCAATAATTTTACAAATATAGTAAAAATAAAAAATGCCTTGCAAATTAAATTACAAGGCATCTAAAAATAAAAAAACAATTAATATTTACCTGCTGCCATTAATGATCTCATTGATACAATTGGTGGAGGTGTATTTTTGTTTGGTTCTGCTGCTGCTGCTGCAGGTTTTGCAGGTGCAGGTTTACCATCATGCGGAGAAACTGATAAAAGTTTGTTTGCAGTAGCTTCCATCTCAAATACTTCGCCAAAATCAGCAAATGCACCTGCTTTTTTCTTAGATGCTACCCTTGCATTTGTGCTTAACTCAACAACAAATGGGTTCTCATCCTCATCCAATTCAATCTTGTATTTAGAATTAAGTTTAGAATTAAAACCAATTAAAGTAAGTTCATCTAAATCTGCCCTCAATTTAATTTCTTTGATAGATTCTTTTTTGTAATCAGTAATTTTTGAATTTCTCTTTTCAGTTTTTACACTTAAATCTAAATCCTCAAATTGTTTTTGCAAGCTTCCAACAAGTCCTGTTGTTTCAGCTAACTTTTTTGTTTGCTGCTCGTACTTTTTCTCCCAAGCTTTTACCGCTTCATCCCCACCACCAGAAGTTTTCTTAATTTCTTCAAATTGATTCTTTACTTTAGAACTTCCAATCTTTAAAATATCTTCTAATTTCTTACCTTTAATTTCTTCCGGCTCAAACTCAACTCCCATTCCTTTGAATTCTCTTATTGCTTCAGTTTGCAAACTTCCAAGTCTTGAACCAACTACCTTTGAAATAATTGCTTCGTCCTTAATCGCCTCATTTTTGCGGATGAAATCATTGCCAAATAAATCTTTGGCCACATCAATACTTTCTGTTGTTTCGGGATCTATTCCCATGAACTTTATAAGTTCAATTGCTTCTTCTGGTTTAATAGGCATGGTTTATGGTTTTTAAATTGGTAATTTTTCAAATTCTTCAAGCAATCCTGAAGCATTTTCTACTTTTTTTATTTTAGTTTGTTTCACTTTTGCTTCAGTTACTGGAGGAAGTTCTACTTCTTCAACCTTTCTCCATTCTGTACGTGCAAATGCAGGTGAATTAAACAATCTTTCAGGCACGTTTCGGAAACGCACTCCATTTGTACATTTAATAAATTTTTCCATTGGTTTGTATTATTTGACAACAAAGTTATGGTTTATAATTTCCATTTGCAATATTTCTTTCAATTACGCTATCCGGTACTCTTACAATGCTTACCATATTAAGTGAATGTCTGCAATTCCAACCACCACGAAAGTTAAATATTGTACTTGAATTTGTACCTGCAATCTCACCTGCCCAAGATTCTTTTGCCCATGCCTCAACTTCTTTTCTGTGAAAGAACTTACCTGCCCTTTCTTCGCAGAATGGTCTTGTTGTATCAATGGTGCCACCTGCATACCGGAACCATTGTGCATCTACCTGGTCAGCAACCGCCTTTGAATAGGAAGCATCTGCAACAGCCAATGCAGTACCTGAATTGGTGCGAATGTTAGCCATTAACCGCCCATCTGCATCCTTGCTTCCAAGAATAAATGTCTTTAATTGCTTGCGCGTTTCAAGAAGTGAATTACCAGAACTTACGTTTGCCGTTAGTAATTCAACAAAAGGTTGTGTTAATCTTGCTGCAAGTCCTTCACCAATTAATGTTGAAACAGCATTATCCTTTGCAATCTGCAGCAAATCTTTCTGCACCTGGTTAGGCTTAAATCCTTTTTCAATTTCCTTTGCAAGTCTATCAGATATTATGGCAGATTCATCAAATGAAGAAATGAAAGCTTTCATTGCCTCTTGGAAATCTGTATTGTTTATTGACTTCTTTAAAATATCAATAATCTTGTAAAGTTGACTTACATTTTTACGATTAACAAGTATCTTCCCATCTTGCGTTTCAAACTTATCAATTCCCTCCAATACAGATTCCCAAATGTACAGCTCAGATTTTTTAGCAGCATTTGCCAAATCTTCTGGTGCCGTTTCCAGAATGTCAATCTTTTTTTTTACAAGTTCATCAATTGTCATACAATAAGATCAGCTCTCATTTCAATACTTGCACTATTAATTTGTGACTTTGCTGCATCTATTAATTGCAATTGCTGTTGCTCAAATGATTGCTCAAAGAAATTAGGATTACTTGTTACCAAATTGTAAACTAATACAAGTCCTGAATTATGTACAACATCCATCCACTTTTCAGCAGTTCCGCTTGCAATCCTTAATGCAATTTCATCTTGTGTATTGTTCAATAAGCTATCAGTATTAATAATTAATTCATAAGCTTTATTTACATCCATATCACCATGAGAGATTGAATTCAAGTAAGACCAGTACAATTGATACATGACAAATGGAGCAACACCCATTGTTTTAGCCTCGCTAATAGCAGCTAAGTAATCACTTGGGGTATTGATATCAAATGTGTTTGGTGCAGTTCCTGTAATAGTAATTGCCTCACCATATCTTTGCATTCCAATATAGTCCAATGTCTTAAACGCAACATTAAACAATTGGTCGGATACAGGCTTAATAAATGCGTATGTTGAACGTAATTTATTTAAACTTCCTGTTGCCGTTGCACCTTCATTACCTGCAACCGCAGCATCCGAATCATTTAGATGTAATATTTTTCGCGCTCTGTTTTCATTTGCATTAATCTCTGTTACCAAAAATTGAACAGTATCAATTGGAGGAGAAACATATTGAATTGGTGAAGCAAGGCCATTGAGTTTGTCACCATTTCCAAATTGGTCCTCTGGATTAATTAATAATTCTCCCAATGGACTCACACGCGGAACAGAACCTCGCCCCTTACATGATGGACAAGCATTTTTTCTACCTGCATCATTCATTATGTATCCATTGTCGCACTTCACACCATCAATTTCAAACTCACATATAGAACCAAGCATTATCCGGTATGGATAGATGCATTTAGTCTTGGAAATGTTTAGATTATTTTGGTCAAGTAAAACAAGATCTAATATGTCGGAAACATAACTGAATACAGAATCAAATACCACATGATCATTTACAAAGTTTGGAATTCCTCCCAATTTTTGTACCGGTACCTCACCACACAAATGTTCAAAGTAAATTACTGGCTCAGAGAATTTAAAATCTTTCATTTCTCCTACCTGCTCAATTCTGTATATATATGTGTCATCAAATAGATACAATACAACTCCAATCTTTCTTTGCTTACCGGATTCAATTACAACAGATTTTTCTGTAGATGAAAGCAATAAATAATATTCACCTGGATCTTGACCAACAATATTCTTTGAAGAAAAGTAAACAGGATAAGAATCTATTAAGTCATTTGATAATCTTTCAACACCATCTTCATCCGCAACAGTTGAAAGCTCATACAAGTCATGTGGCATTACTGCAATTACTCCATTAGCATCTTTTTGTTTCAATGGAATCAAGTAAGATTGCAACCAGTCATAATATGAATTGTAATATGGTAAGTAATACTTTAAGTAATCATTAATATCAGTTACCAAAGCTTCATCACCTTCAATTTTTACAGTATAATTATTTCTGTTTGCACCACGTGAAAGTGTTGAAATAAAATCATTCCATATTGGAAGTGTAACACTTTTAAAAGTTGAACGGATGTACTCCAATTCTTCATTTGTTTGATTTGGTGTACGCAAATTAAACAACCTTTCAGGGAATAATGCACGTCTTGTGTGTGGCTCAATTGCTTGCATTTGTTGCACCGCATAATTGTAACCTACCCAATACTCTGGAAGTTGATTTGGAATAGTATTAGAATTTACTTCACCACCATACAACTTGCTTAATGCAGCAAGTGCAGTAGTGTTGCCATTCTTGGTTCTATCCTCACTCCAAGATTTTGTTCTTGCAACAAACTCCCCAATTTCATGGGCAATGTATTCAGGACTTAACATTTAACTTTAATTTTAGATTTAAGTGTTGCTTCACCTTCGTAGTTAGCACCTTTTTTACCACCACAACAAGCTTTAGGGCTATTGTTTGTAATTACTTTTTTTGCTGAATTTTTCATGCCTTAGTTATTATAGTTAAACCTCTGTTACCTGGTGTTTGTAATTTAATAATGTTATATCCAAAATTGCCAATGTAATCCATTAATCTTGCAACATCTTCAATGTGATGTGTATCATGGTAAGCTATAACACCACCATTAGCAATCCATTTTTCAACTATCTTCCATTCAGGAAGAATGTGATTCCAATAATGCATGGAATCTACAAAAATAAAATCAAATTTATCAGTAAAATCTATGTAGGTTGAAATATCTGTTGAACTTCCTTTAACAAAATCTGCTACACATCCTTTGTTTGCTTTCCACTTTGATGTTCTGAAATCTCCAATGTCAATACCTGCAAAGAAAGAATCTTGTGGCATATTTTTAATGATTTCAAGGGATGTTTCACCCTCAAAAACACCTATTTCAAGTGCGCGTTTAGGCTTAATCATTGCTACCAATGCACCAATAAACTCACAAACTTCTTGTTCAGAGTTCCACAAATGCCTACCATCAATTGATGGAGCTTCTTTCATTAATCTTTCAATTTCATCGCTTGTTGGCATGCTTATCTGTTATTATCTTATCCAATGTAAAATTATGATTAATGCCCTTTGCAGCATGCAAATCACGTAATATTTTATCACACCAATCTGTATAAAACTTATTGGTGAATCCTTTGCCTCCATAATAAGACTGTAAATAGAATTTTTCCCTTACCTCTAATGTAGTTAATGTTCGCTTCATTGCAAAGTGAATCAAACCTTCAGTATCATCATTACCCTTACCATCAATTGAAGGATCAATGCCTAATGCAGCAAGTGCCACATTCATATACAATTCATCTGGTTGTACACCGCCCCACTTCATGCGTAACTTTTGCAAAGGATTTGCGTACAATTCCAATGCTTTTTTGTAGATGGGTGCTGCTCCTACTTTTGAAATCCAAACAATACTTGAATTTATTGCAGGTAAAACTGCATCTTCAGACAATCCAAAGTGCGCCCACAAATCATTGGCCCATGCCCATTGCATTGATGGTATGTCATTTCCTTCTTTCAATGTATGGTAACCAACTGTGTGGGCAATGTATGACTTGTCAATTTTTGACAATTGGTCAATCAATGGTGTAATGTCTTTTACTGCAACAGCATCAATATCCAAATACAATGCGTAATCTGTTGTAATGTAATAGTTCAAATGTAATTTACTCCATGCCGGATCATTATTTCTAATATGACCAGGCTCCATTTCAATTACGGAATCAAAGTAATTAATTCCTGAACCAATATACTTTTTAAGGTTTGCAATCGAATCAACAACAATATTAATTGGCACTTTGCAACCGAATTCTTTTATGGAGAATGCAAGATTGTATGCAGCGAAATAATACCCGCGCTTCCCAAATGCCATTAATATTATTGATTTTGTCATAAAATAAAAGTGGGGGTTAATGCACCCCCAATATTAAGAAAATACTCCTGCAGGTGTTGGGAAAATCCCAGCATCATTCTTTTCACTCCATGCACCAATTAATTGGAAGCTTTGGAATTCAGTCTTAGCAACAGGAATTACTCTGCCACCTGTAAACTTAATACCTGCACCATTAGTTGGAGAGATGAAAGTTACTCTATCAGCACCATATTCTTTGATGATTATGTAACCAATTCTGTCATTTTTTACCTGATTGTAAAAATCAACATTATCTGCAGTTACGTTTGCATCAAATAAATTTATTGTGCGATCATAAGTAGTTGCAATCTGAGAACCACCACCAACTGGAGAATCAGTCAATAATGGACTTGGCAAAGGCAAATCTACTCTTACGTTGTTAATCAATCTTGCTCTACCTGCTGCAATTTCTGCAAGTATAGCTGGCCCATCTGAAGGGTCCACTAAATCACTTGAACAAGAACCAATAACAATTGCAGAAGATGCGCCCTCAACGTAAGCTTCACAATTTATTAATTCATGATCAAGTAATTCTGCGCTGCAATAGCTAATACAATTACCCATTATTTCAAGAAATTATTATTATAGAACTTCTCGTCAATGCTGTGAAGGTTCGGCACAAGTAAAATATTGGCATGCAAATATAATAATTATTTTAATTAGTCAGGTAGATTAAAAAGATACCCATCTACATTTGTGTCATCAAAATTAAATCCAACAACATCCTCAAATAATTTACCTACTATGTTAGTTGGTGTAATAGGTTGACAAGGTTGGTTCCTTAATCCACAAAGAACTTTTCTTGTGCGCTCTTGGAATGGTATTACCTCAATATCCACACTTCCAAGTTGTGTTTTATCAGCCCAATCTATTACCGGTAACTGATCAGAATTCATTCTGTAAGCTTGTCCATTGATAAGCATATTGTCAAAACCTGCCCACATCTTAAATATAAAATCAAAAATGAATTCAGGCTGTTGTTCAATGCGTAAGATGTAACTGTTTTGAACATCAAAGAAGTTTAATTGGTTCTTTCCAAGTGAACTTCTGTACTTAATTTGGTCTGAAAGATATTGCTTTTTAAATAGTTTAGCAACAGGATCACCATCAATTGACCTTGTAAGACGTAATGTAGGTTGAAAATTATTGTCCAGAACAACACCTTCCATTACAAAGGTATCAGCAAAACAACCGCTTAACTCAACTGTACATGTTGAATCACTTCCAATGCAAATACATGGTGAAATACCATCATAATCAAACGGCCCTGTAAGCTCCACAACTACATTTTGAATTATACCTTCTGCAGATGAAGAACCTGCTACAAATTGCAATTGTATTTGCCCATCTTGAACTGGTGTAAAAGAAAATGTGTGAGTTCCTAAATCAAATGTGCTATAAGGACCATCAATTATTAATGTTGTTTCATCTTCCCTCAAATATGTTATAAAAAATTGCGCTCCTGACATTGCAACCAAGTCAAATGATACTTGATATGTAAAACCTGCTTGCAATAATGTTGCGTTTGTCAATACTGCAACACCTGTTTCACTTTCCGCTTCAAAAAAGAAAGAATCATCAAAACTCCAACCACCAATACCATTGTCTGTCCAACAAGTTAAATCATCCGTTGGAATTCCGTTACAAATACCATTAAATCTACCTGCAAAGTCATCACACCCATCAATGTAGGCTAACTTATAACAACCAGGTGCATAATCATTCCAATTTACATTGTAAATGGCAAGATTATCATAGATTGTAGTTTGCAATGTGTCAACTATATTATTGTTGCTATCCAATAAATGAACAAGATTTAAAGTATTTACTGGTTCCAATAGCGGATTTACACTACCAGAATTTTCAAGTAAGATATTGCCATAAAAATTCTGTGCAGTAATGGTAATGTTTGATGTGCTTACCAATGTTGAAAAGTAAAACTCATAAATACCATCACTTGTAATGGTGTAAGTTCCCCATCCAGATACACCAAATAATAAACTACCTGAAATTAATTGTTCAACTTCAAATGTTACCTTCCATAGAACTTGGCTGTTTAAGTTTGCATCAAATGTCAAAGTTATAGTTCCACTCCCTCCATTGGAAGTGTAAATTTGGTCATCTACTGTCCAACCTTCACCTGCAGCAATCGTATTAAATAAATTAGGCTCAACACCTTCACATGGAGTTAAAGAAAATCCAATTTGAGATGTATCATTGTTTAATATGTCATACCTGTACTCAGATTGTTCAACGTAACAAGGAATTACCTGATTAAATATGTAAGGTTGGTTTTTAATTGGAGTAAATGCCATGGTCTTATGTGCTGCTAATAAGTGTAAATTCTGTGTCAAATTTATCAAAATCGCTAATAATAACAGTATCAATAAATCCTTTGTTGGTTTGTAATTGTTGAAATCCATAAGTAAATTTAATCTGTTTAAATGGATTCTCAATTAATAACTTTACCTGCTCAAATGATATTGGCTGTTTAAAATTATAAGCATTTCTTTTGTAGTCATCCGGATTGAATTCTTTAAGCTCACCTCCTTCAATTGCTTGTACTTCTGTTGTAACAAAATCAGCAAATCTTCCATCAAAACCAATGTTTCTATTAATTAAAATAGGGCAATCTGAAATTGATATACTTTTATAAGCTTGTAAATCTACTGAAACATTAAATCCTGAACTCAATACAATTTCTGGAAATGTATAATCAATTTGAAAATTTGTTGTTCCAGAAACATATCTTACAAAATAATTTTGATAAGGTGAAAAAATCCTTTGCAATACATTTCCTTCAAAATCTGTAATAGTAAGTGCTAATCTAACATTTGCAATTTGCCCACTTGGAGCTGTACCGCATTTTTGTAAATCTAATCTTGCTCTAAAAACAAATCTTGCAGGTGCAGGTACTGTGTATGTAAAAGTTGTTGCATTATAATTTGTACCAGGATCAGTTACAATTGTATTGTATGGAATATAAGTTCCAACTCTATCCGATAAAAATGGGGCAGTACTTGGTACCGAATCCGAAGTTTCACTCAAATCAAACAATAATGTTTGGGCAGGTGAAAATGTTGGACAGTTATCAGCAAAACCTGCACCAGTATTTATAACAGTATTTATTGGTAAATCTGCACTATCAAAACCCAAGTAACTTGAATAAATACTATTAGGAACGGCCCCAATAAAATATGCTGCAGTATTATCATTTGTCAAATCTCCATTGTAAACTTCTTGTCCAAGGCCTAACGGATCTGTTCGCTCTGCTAATTTAAAAGCAGGTCCAAATACACTTGTAATTGATTGAATCAATATTGGTACAGTATCATAATTTCTATTGTTATAAACCACAATATCTTCAATGGTATTGCTATCAATTACAATTGTCGTTTCATTAAAACAATCAAGAATGTTATCAATATTACATTCACCAATAACATAAAATGTTTCATCTTGAAAACCTCTAAATGCAATATCAGGGAATGAAAGATAATTATTATCTAAAATACTATCAAATTGTGCAGTATAAGTTTGACTTCCAAATTGAACACGATTAAATAATTGCTGCTGATCATAATAAGCAGTAATATTGTTTGCTTCTCTTATTGTTGTTGAAACAAATTCTTCAAGAAAATAATCATTAGTTTCAATTATAACATAAGAAATTCCATCAATTAATTGAAATCCCATCCCTAAATTATATTTACTTCTTAAAGCTTCATACAATTGTATAAATGTAATTGTAAATGGTGTTTCCGTTTGATTTCTTAATGCTGCACCGCAAGTAATCATTAATTCGTAAGGATCCGCTCCTATATTACTTGGAATAAGATTTGAAAAGAAGTTAGAAGAAAATTTAACTTTTCAATTGCTTATAAATTCAACAATCTTTTCAAATACATCATAAACCCTATAACCCCAACTTGTTCTTACATCAGTATTTGTTTTTGGATTAAATGAAACTAATCTGTGAGCTTGAATTGGTGTCATTGCAACCAATTCTTTTGTAAATTCTGCATTAGTTACAAACGGAACAGAACGATTGTTTCCAATGTAACTACTAAATGTTTCATCAAAGACTTTTGTTGTTACTGTACATTCAGTTAAATTAAATCTACATTCAGTCAAAAATATATATCCTCTTACCAAATCATACCAATTACCATTACCACAATGATATTTAATCAGGACTTTTAATGGTTCGCAATATTGGTTTGTTAATCTTAAATCATTTAAATATTTGTAAGCACCAGTTCCAAGAATTAAATCAATGTCATAAGAAACAATTACTGCATTTAATGATCTATCTCTGGTTAATCGTATTGAGAATTGATCCCAATTTAATGGGTCCTCATATTGCTCTCCGTTTATTAAAAATTGTATCGGCATTAATTCCAGTTATATCTTGATGACTTGTTATTAGTAACTGCTTTAACTATTTCTTTCGTGTTAAGTTTTTCAGACTTTCTACTTATTTGTAATTCCCTTTCCATTCTTGCTGAATCTAACTTTGCATTTAACCTTTGGTTTATTGCTGCAGATTGCGAAGCTTGAATAATTGGAACTTGAAATTTCTTGTATATAAATTCTTTTTCCTTACCACTATTGATTGCCTCTAACAATCCTCTGTTCTTTTTTGTTGCATTAACATTGGTAATAAATTCATCACCTTCTAATTCTGCAAGCACTCCACCCTGGATGTGACGAGGACCTTTTACAATACCTCCCTTTTCAAACTTAGGAATTGGACGTGCTGCAACTGCTGCTGCTTGGATTGCTCCAAGTGCAATGTACAATGGTACTAATGGTGGTGGTCCTTTAACAATGTTCTGTGCTGTGCTTACAAAAATATTAAACAATGCTTGTGCTTTATCTGCAATGGCTTGACTACGTTTAATCTTTGCAACTTCATCTGCTAAGTTTTTTTCAATTGCTTTTTTCTTTATTGCATCATCACCTGCAAGTGCAATTTCAGCAGCAGCATTTTCTTCCAACTTTGCAATCCTTGCATCACCAATTGCAGTAAATAAACCAAATGTTTCATTGATTGCTTCAATGCTTACATCTAAAGTTTTCTTTTGTATTTCTTCTTCCTGTTTTGCTGCAGCTTTATTATCTTCAGCTCTTTTTGCAAGATACTTTCTGAAATTTGTAGTACGCTGATCAAGACTTTCCTCATCAGCATTTTCAATTTGTTTATTACTATCTTTTGTTAATGCTAAAATATCTGCTTGTGCTTGTGCAACTATTTTTACTCTTTCCGCTTCCCTTTCTTCATCATTCTGAAACTTTTCTTCCAACAATGCAACCTCAACATCTAAGTTTGCCTTAATTAATTTAGTTTGATTTGCAATGCTATTATCTTTTATTACTGCAGTTTCTGCAATGATTGCCTGAGTTCTTAACTGTGCGTTTATTTCTTCATCAAGTAATGCAGATAAATCAATGTTCTCTTGCTCCTTAATTTTTACTTTTGCACCTGCCTTTTCTTTTGCTGCATTTTCTTCTGATTTTGTTGCATCAGCAATTCTCTTTTGCTCCTGGGCATTAAACTCACCTCTTAAGTTAGCAATTGTTTTTTCATTATCTGCAATGATTGAAGCTTTCTTTGCCTCCGCATCTCTTACAACTTTGTTTGCATCGGCTAATGGTGCAGTTATAAGTAATAACAATCTCTTTTGTTTTGCACTTTCAATTTCTAATTCAGCATCTGCAACCCTTCTCTTTTGTGCAAGTAACTCAGCACTTAATTTATTGGTAAACTCTGCTAAAGAAATTTGTCTATCAAATTCTGCTTGTGTTATCTTTCCCCTTGCAACATCCAGTTCAAGTTGTGCTTTGATTAATGCTTTTGAAGATTCTATTTGTGCAGCATTAGCAGCTTTAACTGCAGCACCTGCAGCAGCAGAAGTTTCTGCAAACTCTTGTAGTTTAGCAATAACAAATCCTAATGCAACAACAATCGCTCCTAATCCTGTTGTTATTAATGCGCCCCTAAATACTTTTAATGCTGTTGATGTTGCTCCAAGTGATGATGCATACAATGTTTGTGCTGCAGTTACTAATGCTAACTTCAATGCACCTTGACCAGTTACTAAGTTAGCAAACTCTTGTGCTGCAGCAACCAATGCAAGGGATGCCTGTACTTTTAGCAATGCCTTGTTAATTTCTTCACTCTCACCACCAAATAATGCAATGGCACCTTGCGCACCTGCAAATGCACCTGCAACCGCTTGCACACCTTGTACAGCAGCATCAAACTTAAACGTGTCACTTGCCAATACTCTTACGCGCTCCCTGGTATCACCAATCTGATCTTCTAACTTTGCAGCTTTAATTGTTAAATCTGTAAATGCTTTTGTTCCACCTTGACCTGCTTGTTCCAACTTTGAAATTTCTGCTTTCAAATTTCTAAGCTCACCTGTTAATGTTTGGCCTTTCTTGGCTGCTTTTTCTAATGATGTACCAGTATCATTAATATTTTTTCCAACATTATCTAATGCAGTCCTTAACAATGCTGCTTCCTTTCTAACAGAAGCAACACCATCTGTGGCAAGATTCTTTGATACTTTTAATAACTTTACTTCTTCATCATACAACTTTTTAATTTCACCCTTCAACTGTTCCGCTGCTTTCTTTGTTGTGTCCAATGACTTGGAAACTTCCTTACCTGCAAATGCTTGTTGGATTGCTTTACCGGTATTGGCAAAGTCTTTTGAAATCTTTGCAGAAGTCTCATCCGCAGATTTCTCCAATTTATCATTGGCACCAATAGCAGATTTAATCTGGGTATTGTACCCATCAACCTCGGCACCAAATACAACTATTACTTCATCTGCCATCGCGTTTGTGTTGAATGTATTTTGCAAATATAATCAAATATTCATCCAAACTCGTACCCAACATTTCACTTAATGACTTACTTGCAAATTGTGATAAGTCAAATAAATGTTCTTTGAATTGTTTATCCTGGTTAGCTATTCGAAAGCTGACATCCAACTGTCTAACATCGCTCGGAGATTCCGTTGTTTGTTTAGATTCTCCTCCCATAACAGCTGCAATTCTTCTTCTGAAATATTGGTTAACCCTAATAGAGGCTGCAAAGAAATTTTCAAAAAAAAAGCGTGTGGGCTACTTAACTCAATCTCTTTGCTGAACACATCCAACTTATGTTGGTGGTAATCTTCACTTACCTGCAATGGATCTTCTTTTTCTCCAATGATTAACATGGCTGCAATGTTCAACAATAAATCTTTGTGGATGACATCACCTTTACGCATGCGCATTGTGTGTACACATGCAGCAACTTTTGCAGCTTGCTTTGGGTCCTTAAGTCCTGCTTGTATTGCCGTTTCCATTACAGTAAGTATTCGCTCCAGTTCTTCACCGGATACACCTGCACTTAACCTTTCCAAAAATCCCTGAACATTACTAAACCTGTTAATAGGTTGTGCAAGGTCGGAAGGAAATGTAAAAAACTTTTCTCCATTGTGGGCAGTAAACAAATACTTCAACTTACCCTTGTATTCTTTTTGGGCTTGAGATGCCCTCCACTTTCTTATTAAATTTACCATTTATCTATTGGGCATTTTTCTGTTTTTACTCTGGTCTTTGCTGCCAATATGCAGCCACACTTTTTGCAGAATCCCGCTTTTGCAAATTCACATGGATTGCAAATCTTCAATCTGTCATCTTTAATTTGTGTGGTTTTTTTGTCATTGATTGCCATGAGATAAAAACCTTTTGGAATGTTTGTTATGCTCATAAAAAAAATCTATCAGGATAAGCTTTAATCATTAGCTTATCAAGTTCATCGTATAGCATTGTAACTACAATTGGATCGCAACCTGCTACCTCAATATATGTGCAATCATAATTACCAGAATATCCTTGCTTAATACTGTTTGTTTCCCTATAAGTTAGAATGGCTGACAAATCAATCCTAACCTTAGAAGTTTTCATTGTGGCAACCAACAATTCAGTATCATCTTCATGCAATGTGCTATCAATCACAATACACTTAAAGGATTTATATTTCACCTCGCTCATATCATACCAAAAGTTATTTCAACACATTCGTATGTTTCTTCATCAATGGTTAACTCTAAGTTTGGTTCTAACGGCTCAGTCCTAAAAAAGAAACGATATGGAACGCGCTGTGCAAAGTATTCTATTTCTTCAGGTTCAAATATTAACTCTCCAGTAATAGATGAAACAATTAAGTACTGATCAATCCTTCCACTTGCAACATTAAGTGCAAACATTGTTACCTGTGTGCTTACTTCTTCAATGGTACCAAAGTTTAATTCAATTACACATGGATCAACTACTTTCATTTGGTAGCAATCTGAACTGCAGCAAGTCATCATATATACTTTTTTAAATAGGTGTTACAAAGATAGCGGAAACAATCCAAGAAATCCGCACGTTGCTCTAATTTATTTCTGTTCTTCTTCAATATCTCACCATCCGCGCCACATTCAACTTTTAAACAATCACTTATCAATCCTTTGCAGTTTGGACTTATTGATACTTTTAACCTGCGCAATACTGTGTTACAATCTGCACGTGAGTTACTATGTTTTGGATTTGATTTAACTTCAAATTGTGTCTTAGCAATGCCAAGCTCACGCATAATTTGAATGTAAAGAGATGCATTATCCCTTTGGCTTATCTCACCTCTGTTGCCCATGGCATCACCAGTAATGCGCAACTTTGCTTTACTGAATCCATTATCTGCCATGTACTTTGTTATTGCAGCACACATCTTGGAGATATTACCATTATAAATGCTGATTTCTTCAAGTATAAATGTTTCACCTTTGAATTCTTGCCCAAAGATTGCGCAGAAAGGATTTAAGTTAAAGTCAATTGATAGTATTAAAGGTAAGTTTGTGTTAGGCTTTAATGGCACCGGTGACACGTGTTTGTTCTCAACAAAGTCATCCAAGAATGGATTGTTAACAGGAACATCTACTTCCCAATCACCTTCAACAAACTGCTTGTATTTATGTGGAGGGAAATTCTTAGTGCTTTCCAGGTACTCAGGAGTTAAGTATGGGTTATCTGTTACTCTTGATGGAATGTACAACCACTTTTCAGGTAGTGTTCCATCAATATACTTATCATAAACCTCTTTCTTTACCCAATTTTTAGATGGATTGCACGTTGCAAGTATCATTGGTTTAGGTCTTGGGCTGCATTCCCATCTACCAATTCTTCCAAAGGATGTTTGAAATGTATCAATGCTGCATTCGTTTATTTCCTCAAATAAAAATCCGCATACTTCCAAACCTCTCAACCATTGCAGGTCTTTGTCATTATTAAAGTTTTCACCTTTGAACAATATCTCACTACCATTTGGATGCACGTAATGAAATGGGCTTTCAAACAATCTACCTGGTGGATTTAACTTCCTGAATGAAGGAATTGTTGTGGACCTAATCTTTTCCATGTCCTCCCTTACAACACACCATCTTGATTTAGGAAATAACTTACACATGATCAGCAATGCACTCAGGCCCCAAAAAGTTTTACCACCACCCATGGCACCGCCAAACAAAATAAAGGTGTACTTCTCAGAAGCAATTGCATCCATTGCCTCACATTGCTTTTCTGATAAGGTAATTATATTGGTAGTTCCTTGTCGCCCCACTTAAATACTTGGTTTATCTTTTCGCCTCCAGAAGTTAAATCCGTTTGCTCTTTCAATCCTAAATCACGTGCAATAATGCTTTGATTAAAGATGCCTGCTGCAGCTCCAATCAACTTATCATCGTAAATTATTTTCCTTATACGCGCTAAGATAGTGGAGAATTCTCCGTACGCAGCGTTTTTATTTATCAAATAATCACTTATATCACCATTTATTCCTTGATTCCACATGAATATTTCAAAACCATCCATTGTCAAAGGAATTTCTAATTCACGATAAACTTCCTTGGCATCCTTCCCAACAAAGTCATGTCTTAACTTTGGATTTTCTTTCGCGTACTTTTGATATTGGACAAAATATGTCCAAAGTGATTCTGGTGTTAATTTTTTGGGCCTTCCAACTGGTGCTGCCATAATGTTGCAAATTTAAGTAAAAAATAAATGCGCGGAACCAATCACGAAACCGCGCACTAAACTAATCGAAACCACAATTATGCAAGTGCAAAGATAAATTAAGTTTCTGATAATGCAAGTAATCTTGTGTGTAACATTTCAACTGTTTCTCCTGTTTCTATATTTTTGATGGTATGAATGTGTGGTTTTACATTTGTTGCTACAATTTCAAAATTCTTGCCACCATGAGAGAAAAAGCATGAATCAATAGTTATTAATCCAATTTGATCTTTGAGTGGTTTAAATGGCTTGATGTAAGATGTAGATTGCATTTATAAAGTGTTTAAATTGTTCAAATGATTTTATTATAACATAGTAACCTTGTTGTGCAACAATTGCATCTTCCCAAGCTTTTTGATTTACGGATTGCTTACCTCCTTCAACTTTTAGTTCCAAGAAGTAAATCTTTCCGTTGTAAAAGAAATGAAGATCAGCCACACCAGATACAACTCCAATTGCTTTGAACTTGTTTGCTTCATTTAAGGACCGCTTCCCACCATTTGGAACATGCCACAATAGCCCTCTAAGAGAAGGATAAGTATTATGGAACCATTGGAAACAAACTGATTGAAGTTTTTCTTCAGAAATCATATTACAAATATAGTTCAAATTAGTTACAGTCATATACTGACAGATGCTATTTTAATCTGTCAGTAAGGAAATGCTTGTTAGAGTAGGTATTTAGAACTTTTACTGACAGATGTCACTTTTTTTAGTGGTTTTTACATTTATATAAATAATAATAATAATAATTCTGTGTAAATAATATTTATTTTCTATTAAAGTTTTTTATCAATTTATCTGACATCTGTCAGTAAAAGTAATAGAAGTGTTGGTAGAGTAAGGTTTTATGCACTGACAGATGTACTGACAGATGTTTTTAAAGTGTCAGTAGTGACAGTAAAAAAAAACCTCTCAAAATCAATTGAAAGGCTTGTGTGAGTAAGGATTGAACTATTAAAAAGGCAATTCATCAGAAACATTTGGAAAAAATGCAGGTTCAATTCCGGCTAACATTTGTGCAGCATTTTGAGAAAGTGGAACGCAATAGTAAACTCTTTTTGCTTGGTCACCTAATCTTTCTTGAATAAATCCAAGTGCTTTTAATTCACGTCCAATATTGATTGCAGTAAATTTTTGCCTTGTTTCCGCTTCTATATAAACAAGAATATCTGTTGCGGTAAGTGGAGTACCTTTTTCTTTTGTTGTGGGCTTAAAATACTTCTGAATAAGCTCATTTGCAGATGTTGGAGAAGTGTATTTAAAATCGTATTTGTTGAGGTAAATAATATCTTCTTTTGTAAGCTCGTAATTATAACCTGATTTGTAAAGGTTGTAAGCTTCCATAAATAATGCAGTCTTATCAATTAAGTTGTAAGCTTCAAAATCATATCCTTGGAAATCAATTACAATATTTCTTCTGTTACCGGTAATGTCGTTTAATATTTCTTCAAGGTTGGTGGTGCCACAAAGCATTGCAAGACGTTGTAGAGTTACGTTACCACGTCCATAAGGTTTGCGAATGTTAAAGAATTGTTTTGAAGATGTTGACTTTTGATGCTGCTCATCTTTTTTTGATTTGCCTCCACATTCATCATCAATTATTAAAAGCATTTGTGTCATTAGCAAATAGAAATCCACATCCTTCATACCAGGTGAAACTTCACCAACATATTTGTGTAACTCACTTGGAAGAATGCGCCTAAGAAATTGTGTTTTACCACTATTTTGATTTCCCTGAAGGATAAGCATAAGTGGTGAATGATGACCATGTATAGATGCAATCATTGCCACCAACCATTTTGTAAGAAAGAATTCAGCGTAATTAGAATCAATTGTGTGAATTGTATTTGCAAGGTCCTTAATATGTCCAATAGATATGTAATTAGTGTTGGATGCAATAAAGTCTAACAATGGATTGAATGCAGGTACAAAATCGCTGTGAATTAATTTGTCAAATATGCTAAACTGTGCCTTTGGAATTACTTTTAAAATTGCAATGTACATTGAATTAATTTCTTCTTCTTCCTGTGGATGGGAATCATTTTCAATCAGCTGAGTAATGATATTTTTTTTAAGGTCATAGTTAGAACGTATAAACAATTCAATTTGGGAAACAATATCCAATTGGTCGGATGCCTGTATTGAACTGGAGCTTATCTTTTCAATTGCTTCAGGTGCTACTGTAATATCTTCAAATTTCTTTAAATTATTTGCAATTGTTTGAGGTGTAAGGCCTGCAGATTTACCTTGCTTTGCAGCTTGAATTATCTTCTTGGAAGATGGAGAATGGATTTCAATTCCTGCTTGTTTGCAATAGTAGTAAAATGTATTTATGCGAACTTGATTAGAACCACTTGCCTTTAGCATTGAATCGTATTGTTTGTCGCATTTATTACCATCATATTTGGTGGAATATTGACTTACTAAATGAAAATATTCCCTTCCAGATTCATTAAATTGATGACAAATTGCAAAACCTATTCTTAACCACTCATGGTAATTTTCGCAAAGGTTAATACGATTTGATGTTATTTGATTCAATATTGATTTAAAATCTTGATCTAAAAAAACAACATTATCAATTTTACGTGGTGCTTTCTTTTCAGGATACTTATCAAAAAGTTCTGCAAATTGATTTATGTGCAAATCTGGATCATAACTTATAAATCGTAACCGGCTAATATTTACAGATGTTGGATCAACAATAATGTTATATTCATTAAACAAATATTCAGAAATACCTGCAAATGATTCCCTATGCTTAGTTCCTTTTATCTTAAAAAGCAAACATAGCCCACGACCAGAAATAGAAACAAAAGTGGAGTAAACGTATTTGTCTGTCCTTAATAAAGCTTTAACAGAATTTATATTTTCGACTTCATCAACATCAATTGCAATAAATCCTGAATGCTTTACAAGTTTATCATCTTTGCGTTCTGAAAATAATCCTGCAATAGTAACTGTTGGTGCTGATTTCTTTTTTTCATTGCGCAAAGCTTTGTCTTGAATTGCCCTAATAGGTAATACAATATCTTGCCATTTACCATTTTTTATTCCTTCAAGAAATAGGTCAAGTGCAATTGTATCATTAGATTTTGTATCATTTGCATTTTTGTATATTGATATATTTATAGCCATGATGGAAATAGATTAGTGATTGGTTTAAGTGGTTGGATTGTATTGGAAATTGGGGAAGGCAATTTACATATTTCTTGCTCAATAAATTCAATGATTAGTTTTTTGTGAAATGAATTAAATTTTATTGACTTTGCCTCACACCATTTTTTTGCTTCATTCTCAAATGTTTTGATTAAAATTTCGCGTTGTGCATTAGGTGCATTTTTAAAAATACGTTCCCCAATTTTATAAAATGATGCAAATGGTTTGTGTCCTAATTTTTCTGCACGTGTAATGAACTTATCTATGTCAATTCCTTTTGTCATGACTTTGTATTCTTCTGAGATTTCCGTTTCTTGAGCTTCTAACTTTACCGGAAACACAAATTCACACCATTTACATTTTCTTGCTTGTGCAGCTAATATTGCATCACATTGAGGACAAGATTTACAAGGTGCAACACCTGCATTCTTTCTTGTACTTGGTGGATTGTAGAAAATATCTTTCCAATCTCTGTCATCTGACCAGTCACCAAGAATTGCTGCATTACCTCCCATGTCAAGAATATAGAATATATCTTTATTTGGAGAAATACGGCCACCACGACCTGTAATTTGCAACCAAAGGGATAAACTCATTATTGAACGATTAACAATAATTGCTTCAACTGTTGGTTCATCAAATCCCTTTGTCATTTTACCTACGCTGCAAAGAATTGCATCTGGAGTATTATTTAACCACAATAGTACCTGGTCATATTCTGTCTTGGTAACATTTTCTGCATCCACATGTTTACAATTGTAACCTGCAGCAATAAAATGCTTGCAGACCTCAATTGAATGGGCCACGTTGCAATTAAAAATAAGTGTTTTTTTACCTTTGATTAACTTTTCGTAATACTTTAATGTATTTTTTACGTGTTTGGCCTTGGAGAATTCGGTTCCCATTTTTGTAACATCAAAATCATCCCCTTTAACTGCCAATTCATTTCTATCCACAACATCTTTTGGTGCAAGTGTAATATTTTGACAAAGTTTACCATCTTTTATCAGCTCATTGATTTGTGGACCTGTGCAGATGGTTTGGTATATGTCTTTTAATGGTAACTTTTTGTTTGCGCTTATAGGAGTAGCGGTAAAACCAATAATTTTTACTTTTTCGGTAAATGTATGAGCTTTATGCAATGTTGCAATATGGCATTCATCTACTATTCCAAGTCCAATGTTGGAAGGCATCCGCTTACCAACAGAATTAATCATTGCAATGTAAATTCTTGATTTGGGAACTTTCCGCATCCCTGCAAGAATTGGTTGTGCTGAAATTCCAAAAATATTAAAGATTGTTTTGCGTGTTTGCTTAACTAAATCTTCGCTATCTACATAAATTATTACATCTTGTATGCTTTTGCATATAAATCTGTGTGCAATGTAAGAAAACATTACTGTCTTACCTGCTCCTGTTGCTGCTTGAATTAAAATTGTATCATAATTCAATGTTGCACGTATAGCATCATTAATAAGTTGTGATTGGTATTGATATGGTTTCATAAATTTAAAATAAAGCCCCCACAATTTGCAGGGGCTAAGATTTAATTAAAATGGAAGTTCTGTTGAAGTTGTAACTGGTACTTGTACAGGTGCTGCAGCTTGTTGAGGTGCGCTCCCTGATTTCTTACCATTTCCAACATAATGCTTACCTTCAGCATCTCTTTGTTCTTTTTTTGAGTTTACTTGTAAGGAAACATTGTTTCCAAATTTGTCAACTTCATCATTTTCCCAAATTGTAATATTTACATACATTCTGCCATTAGCATGTTTTGTAAATGCGCTGTGATTTGGATTAGCTTGTAATAGTTCCTTAAACTTTGTAAGGTCAATTGATACATTAGCGAATAGTGCCATAATTTTAGGTCCCAATTCCGATGGGTGCGGTTTTGATTAATTTTAAATTGGTTTTCCGTATTTTACAATCATGTAATTCCACCATTCATGTGAAATTGGTACATTAAAGTGTTCCACGTATTGTTCATTAATTTTATTAGGTGCAATGGTCTTGTTATAGGCAAGAATTAAAGCTGTGCTGCATCCGGTTGCAAGTGAATAACCACTTAACTGTTTGTCATAACCAAATCTTTCAAGTGCAGGTTTTATTCTTCCGGCAAGAACTTTTAGATCTATTATAATTTTGCCTTTAAAAATTAGATCAGCACGACCTTTGTAATCCAGGTACATTCCGTTGTATTCAAATCTTGCGGTAAATGCTACTTCAGGTTCTAAAAATTGAAATGCATCCTTAATCCACTTTCTAAGTTCTGCAGCAATTTTAAATACAAGAAAATAATCTTCACCATCATATTTGTCAGGTTCAAGTAAAAAATTATGTACCCTGGTACCAAGTTTCATTCCTTCAGAGGTAAGAATTGGTTTACCAGATTCTAACATTTTAATTCCTGAGAATGAATACCCGCTAATCTGCAGGTATTCATTAAAATCAAGATTGGAGTAGTATTTTAAATCTTTTACAATCATTTCTTCAATTCCTTATAAATGATTCCTTTGTAAGTTTCTCCGGTATCTGTAGCATGCTTTGCAATTGCTGCAGCCATTTGTCCAATGGATAGATTTTCCCACGATTTTACTCTTACTAATTTAAAAAGGGTTGGTAAGTTACTAATAAATTGTGTCATAATTAATGTAGCCCACTCTGGAGAGTTAATTGGTTCAATAATCAATTCAGTTTTAATCTTAGGAACTTCTACCTGTTCAACTGTTGCAGATGCAATTAGATTGTTTATTGAAGATTCTGCAATAAGCTTTTCTTGCGCTTCTTTGGCAGCAATTTTTGCATCTAATTCTCTACGTTCAATTGTTGCTGCTACATTTGCCAAATCAGATGAATAATTGATAAAAATCTGTTCAAGCATATCAATTTTGTTTTGCAAAATATGATTGTAATTTGGTTGCGGAACTGTTGCAAATAATTCTTGCATCTTTTCTTTTGATAGTAAAACAAAATCAAACTTCTTGATTGCATCCAGTTTAACACCTCTTAAATATGCTTCTACTTCAGCTAATAATGGTTGCTTTACACCTGCATTTAAGTATTTTGCATATTGTGCATCAACCTCTGCATTAAGATCATAAATGTATTTAGTTTCAATTCTCAAAAACTCATTTGTGCAATGTCCCAAGAATCTTCCAACTTCATTTTGAAATTCTTGCAATTTGCGAGCTTCTAATTCTGCAATTTGGCGAAGTGTTAAGGAAATATTCCCAAGTTCTGCATATTTTGCATTTGTTTTAGTGTCAACACGTTTTTCAAATGCCATTAATGGCTGCACAATATTAGCATCAATAATGGATGTAAATGATTTACGTTTTTCAACCATTTCCGTTTGCTTTTTGCGGTATTCTGCAAGTGCTGCATCAATTGCTTTGTAGTCTTTAACATCGCATTTAAGCAATATCTGTTGAAGCTCCAGTTCTGCATTAGTAAGAACTTGTGCTATTTCATTTTTTTTACTTGCGAGTTCTACCCACGCTTCAATTTGTGCTGTGGATGGTTTGGTTTCTAATTTGGCAAGTGCTTGCCCTTCGATTGTTTGCATAATTATAAATTTGAAAAGTTAACTTGATTTGTTTTAGGTGCAGGTGATTCTGCAATAAATGTAATTTGTGGTGTGTAAGATTCTGTTGCTTCCACAACTTCTTCCTTTGTGTGCGCTCCTGAGAACTGGATAATATCCTTTCTGTTTAAGTCACGTCCGAAAATTGCACCAAAATGTTCAGCAGCATCTTTTATTGCATAAGATTTTGCAGAAGGTAATGCCATTTGAACTGCTGAAGCTTTTATTGCTCCTAAATCTGCTGCGCTCTTACCGGCATCTGTTTGCACGTTCATGGCACCAACACCATCTTGAAAGGTCCATTCATTAGTTAATGGATTTTGTACGTGTAGTCTAATTGCAACAGTAATTGAATTAAACATTATTTGTTCGCGTAATACCTCAACTCTCCAATTCTGGAAAATGTAAGTAAGCAAGAATTCAACCTTATCTATTGGTAAATAGCTTCCTTTAGTCATTGGGTGTAATTTTACCCATGATGCATGTGGCGGTTGATTAAGTAATTCATTCAATGAATCTTTTTCGTAAGATTCGGCTACGTTTCCTGCCAACCTAACAAGGTCAGCAATCTTTGGGATTGGTTTTTTCATTTTTATTTAGAAATTATTGTAATATTTTTCGTCTAATGGTCCACAATATTCATTGTAACCTATTTTGAAGTAACTGTAAGTAATTTTGTGTTTCTCACAAATTTTGTAGAGTAAATCACGTCTTTTACCAGTTGCAACAAATTCTTCTATTGCTTCACCTATTCTTAGCCATCTACCTTTATTGATGTACTTAATTTCGGCCATAGTGTATAAACCATCAATGTTATCATTGATTAAGGTTGCGTTTAACTTGCTCATATCAATTAAGTATTGCTTGAATTGATACAGATAAACCTTTTATTTCTTTTTCAGTTTCGGCAATCTGAGTATTAAAATCATCATGATCTATCCGGTTGAAGAAATAATGGCAAATAAATTCTTGTTTAATAATCTGTGCTTCCAGATGTAATTGTTGAAGCTTCAAAAGTCTTGCCATTAAGTTTGGCACGTTTGAAATGATTGGTTTTTTCATGGTATTATTTATTTAGTTTGATTGATTAGTTCATCTAATTTTGGAGCAAGTTCATCATATTTTGATTCTCTTATTCTCCTGGCATAAATCTTTGTTGGTTCCTTAGTAGTTCCTTTGGGACGGCCTCGGCCTTTTTTATTTTGCTCATTCATGGGGACAAATGTAAATGTATTTTTATTAATTGCAAACAAATAATTAATTATTTTTTTATTGATCTATAAATTACGGCCAAGACAATTGCAAGGAATGCTAAAATATAAGCGCAAATTCCACTATAATAAAAGAAATCTTCTGCAAACTTTTCTTGACAAGGTAAAGTTTTATTTACTTTTTTTAATCTTTCAATCTCTCTGGTCTTTTCTTTAATTTCAAATTTTAACTGTTCAACACCAACATCTGCTTTGACTGTAATTTTATTACCGGTGACTTTACCAGTAATTGTTGTTTTCCTTCCATCCCTTTTATAGATTTCTTTAATCACCGGTATAGTTCCATCTGGACATGGACCAACAACATATTCAATTATTGCAGAATCTTTTGGGACATTTAATACACTATCCCTGAAGCTCCAATACTCTTTATATATAGTGCTATCAATTCTTTCTTCTTTAACTGCGCAAGTAGCACAAATCTTTGCACGTTTTTTTTCGGTGACACATCCATACATTAAAAATGTAGTGAGTAGAATAAAAAATATTTTTTTCATTATTTTAATTATTTGTTTGCAAATATATAAATTTAATTTACATTTGTGCCATACTAAAAACCAATCAAAATGAAAATAGATGTAACTATTGTGGTCAATGACTGCGAAATTCAAGTAAAAGGTAATTACAATAAGGAAGATGGGCTATCAATTGAAAGTGCCATTGGATGCGTATTTGCCTGCGCTCAAAATAATGTAACACAATCTGCAATTATAGATGCTGTATTTGATAAATTAACTGATTTTTAAATTATGAACCAAGAAACCGCAAGCCAAAGATTGTATTATGAGATACAATCGCACCTTTCAGATTTAAGACATGCAACAATTAGTTGGAATGTCTTTCAAGATAGAATGGAGCAATCTTATAAAGATTCAATTGCCTTTGAGAAGCAACAGATAGCCGATGCTTACGATTACGAGGCTGATGCTGATATGCAAGATTATTCAAGTGGAGAACAGTATTACGAACAAACATTTATATTTTAAACCATGAAAAAAGAAATAACATATCATCTTAATGATGATTCAGGTGTAAGTACAATAGTACTTGAAGTATTAATTCCATTAGGAACAGTATTTGAACATCAATACGGAACTTACGAAGTTGATGAAATTTTAGAATCAAAATACGATATAAATGTTTATTGTTTTCCAAGATCAAATTATTCAAGACTTAAAAACTAAAACCATGAAAGAAGGACAAATAAAAACCATTCCGAATTCTGCTAAGAAACACATGGCAGAATCCGACACTTACGAAGCAGTTTACTTGGTAAAAAATGACCAAGCTGACTTTTACCTGTTCACAGAAGTAGAACTTATAAAAGGATTGCGCAGGGGTAAATTGCAACCAGAAGAAGAAGCGCAAAATCCAATGGACCTTGATTTAAATAAAGGTGTTTATGCATTAATTTTTATTGCAGGATTTATTTTAGGAGCAATAATATTTTAGTTATGGCAAAGGAAACCGCAATACAAGAATTATTCTTTGAGGTATTAAATCATGTACATGATCAGTCCAATGGTTTAATTACTCAAAAGGAATTTGGTGAGAGAATGCAAAAATCTTATGCAGATGGATTGAAATTAGAGAAAAATCAAATGAAAGATTTTGCATTGACTATGATTAAGTATAAATCAAATGCAATAACAAATTTTATTAAGGATGAGTTTGAAAATTACTATGAAATAGTTTATGATTTATGACACGCTGCACCTGGTCAACAGAAGAAATTGAAATCATGGTAAAACATTATCCGCACATTTCCACTAAGGATGTTGCAGTAATGTTGGGTAAGTCAGTCAAACAATGTTATTGTAAAGCTAATTTATTAAAGCTTCACAAAACTGCTCAATACCTTGCAACAGAATCAAGTGGTAGATTAAAGACTGGAAACCATAGTACATTTTTTCCAAAGGGAAATATTCCATGGAATAAAGGAATGAAAGGTTTAAAAATAGGAGGTGAAATTACTCAATTTAAAAAAGGTTCAATCCCCCCTAATCATAGGCCAGTTGGTTCTGAACGCATAGATGAAGATGGTTATACTTACATTAAGATTTCAGAACCTCGCAAATGGGTCCTTAAACATAGACATATTTACGAGGAACATCATGGTAAGATTGCATCCAATATGATAGTCACTTTTAAAGATAAAAATATATCAAATTTTGATATAGAAAATCTTGAAGCTATTACTAAAGTTGAGAATATGCATAGAAATACCATCACCAAATACCCAATTGAATTAAGAGAAACAATCAAAACACTAAATAAATTATGGCACGTAATAAAATAGAAGATTTAAGAGATCACCTTTTTGAAATTATTGAAATGGTAAAAGAAGGAGATATGGAAATGGATAAAGCAAAAGCAATTGCTGACATTGCCCAGGTAATAATTAACTCAGCAAAGGTTGAGGTTGACTTTATAAAAGTAGTACATGGAAATGGAAGTGGATTTATTCCAATTGACAAACGACAAATAACAGCATGATCATGAAAAGAAAAATATCAATATTCATTATTGCAATGTATTTGCAATCAATAAAAATCTTCAAATGGCTGAAAATTTCTGCAAAGAACTTTCCTGAATTGGTAACAATGCCATTAACAATTTTAGCATTATGTATTTATCCAATATTGCTTGAAATATCTGGAATAAATTGGTTGTTTAATTGCTTCCATGATAATCCTGCAGAACCAAATAGAAGCTTGAAAGCATTTGAAATTATGCTGATTGCAATGATTTACGTATTTTTGGCAAACGCTGCAGCTTATGCAGCAATAAAATACAATAGATGGGATATTTGGGAGCAATACACAGACAGAGAAGAAACAACAAAAATTGGTGTAAAAGAACTTCGATTTTATTGGGCCTGCTATTTCTTTGGAATACTTGCAGCCATTTTCTTAGCGCACAGTCTAATTCTAATTTAACGTACCATAAATTTAAGACAGACCATGTACTTACCGAATGCTTCATTAACCAATCATTGTACTACCTTGGAACAGAAGAACGTCCCAAAGGCTCCAATTGGGGTAAGGATGTTAAAAATATGCTTAATTCCGTTGGTATTAACTTTCCGGCTCCTTGGTGCGCTGCTTACGTGGGTATTATTTGTCGTAATACTTGCATTTCTTGCCCTGTTAGCGGTTATGTTCCTAATTGGAGCAATGGTATTTGGAAGGAAAAAGTTGTATTCAACAAAGCAAAAGCAGGCCGTTCCATTTTGCAAACAGAGATCAGAAGGGGCGACATCGCTACTATTTATTTTTCTAATCTTGGCAGGGATGCCCACATATTTATTGTCTTGGGTGTTACCGAAAAAGGAAACATTATCACAATCGAAGGGAACACCAATCCAGGAGGAAGCAGAGATGGTTACGGAGTATTTGTACGAGTAAGGGAATTATGGCAGGTTAGCAAAGTAATAAGATTAATTGAACAATAAAAACCACATATATGTACACACTACAAGAAATGAAATTAGCCTACGAGGCCGGAAGGATGTTTGAATTTACAAGAAAAGATAACTTCCAAGAATTGATTAATAAGTTAGATGCAAAAGTTAATCTTTGTTCCTCTTGTAATCAGGAAGTTGAAACACATCCAATTTGCATTCAATGCGTAACTAAAATGATTGATTGATATGAAAAACCAAACAGCAGTTGAATGGCTTGCACTTTATATTAAAGGAATTACAACTTTAAATTGTGATGAAGTTATTGTCAAAGCAAAAGCAATGGAAAAAATGCAGATAATTGAAGCTTACGAACAAGGTGAAGCGGAGTGGTGTCCATTTGAATATGAAAGTGCAAAAGACTATTACAAAAAAACATTTAAAAAATGAAAAACCAACACTTAAATCCTATGAAAATAATTCTTACAGCTATTTTAACGCTTATTGCGATTGTAGCAATTTCACAACCTTGTTTACAAAAATGCGTAGGACAAGGAGGAGGCTTTACAGCTCAGAACCTTGCAACAGGTGCGCCATTTGCAGTACCTCAATACACCATTGTTTGGACATCAAATGTCCCAAATGCATTTGTTGGACAAGGTACTAATCAAATTACATGGGCAGTAATAAGTAATACTGCAGGTAACTTTACTGGAAATTATACAGTAACAAATGTTGCAAGTGGATGTGATACAACAATTAACTTTTGTATTGATGTAATTTTACCAACTCCACCAACATTAAATCTTACTAACATTTGTTTTAGTAATGTGTCGGGAATTCCCATAGGAGTAGGAACACCAACTGGAGGAGTTTATACAGATGCACTTGGAAACGTAGTTACAACCATTACACCTTCAATGGTAGGACAAACTATTACTTATACCACAACAGGAACAAATGGTTGTTCAGGAAGTACAACAGATATTGTTGTGGGCTTACCTTCTCCGAATGGAGGAATACTTGGGTTTTAGAAGTCAAGTTTTCTGAACAATAAACTTGAAGTCAATACATACACCTGAAATTTAACTCATGCAAAAACTAATCACACTTTTACTTTTTCTCCCATGCTTATTAAATGCTCAGAATCAGAATTGGGTATTTGGAAGAAATGTTTATTTTTCTGCACCTGGAACAAGTGGATTTAGTTCTGTTAATCAAATTGAAGGTACAAGTTGCCTTTCAGATGCTGCAGGTCAAATTCTTGCTTATTCAGATGGGATAACTGCATACGATAGAAACAACAATCCAATGCCAAATGGTGCTGGGCTAACTGGCAATACTTCAACAACACAATCTGCATTAATAGTTCAGCAACCAAATACACCAAACATACTTTATTTATTTACCTTAAATCAAGTATCAGCTCCAATTTATTATTCAATAATAGATATGAGTTTAAATAGTGGTTTGGGTGATGTAACTGCTGCAAAGAATGTTGTTTTGAATGCCCCATTTAACATGCGCGAATCAATGGGAGCATTAGAAACTTGTTCAGGTGATACAATTTGGATTGTAAGCAAACGTGCATTATCTGCTAATTTTTACGCTTATCCTTTGACTGCAACAGGAATAGGACCTGCAGTTATTTCTGCAGCAGGTTTTGTTGGTACAATTGGACAAACGCAAGGTACTTTGGCATTTCATCCAGATGGTAATAGAATTTCAGTTTGTTATTATGGAGCAAATAGAATCGAAACTTATAGATTTAATAAGTCAACAGGTATTGTAAGCTTCACAAATGCTTATGGTGTTACTGGATGTTACGATAGCAAGTTTGCAGAGAATTTGCTTTATGTCTTTTCTAATAATGGACAAGTTAGGCAAATAAATGTGTGTGCCGGTACAATTACATTAGTTGGTGCAACAACACAAACTGCAGCAGCACTTGGAACAGGATGGTATGCAAATGATGGAAGAATTTATATTTCACGCGGAAATAATTCGGAAATTGCAAGAATAAACAATCCACTTACTGCAGGTGTAGGATGCAATTTTAATCAAACTTTTGTTCTATTATCAAACAATTCAATGTTTGGTTTGCAAAATATTGCAATGCCTTACACAAGACCTGTAATGCAACCATTTACTTATACATCTACTTGCGCTCAAGCTAATTTAATTACAATTCCTCGCACATGCTTTGAACCTTGTACATATAGATGGAGTGGTTTGTTT
>Ga0114974_10000366_pt1 | contig 38622 bp, 37 predicted proteins | sample S_130206_EF_Meta_FD_87318 | JGI IMG/M metagenome (GOLD analysis project Ga0114974, IMG submission 87318) | Freshwater microbial communities from Lake Simoncouche, Canada to study carbon cycling - S_130206_EF_MetaG | ecosystem: Environmental > Aquatic > Freshwater > Lake | place: Lake... | reverse complement strand
GGCACGTAGTTAGCCGGTGCTTCTTCTGCAGGTACCGTCACTTTCGCTTCTTCCCTGCTGAAAGAGGTTTACAACCCGAAGGCATTCATCCCTCACGCGGCGTTGCTGCGTCAGGCTTTCGCCCATTGCGCAATATTCCCCACTGCTGCCTCCCGTAGGAGTCTGGACCGTGTCTCAGTTCCAGTGTGGCCGGTCGCCCTCTCAGGCCGGCTACCCGTCGTCGCCTTGGTGAGCCATTACCTCACCAACTAGCTGATAGGCCGCGGGCTCATCCCAGACCGAAAAACTTTCTAACTTCGAAGATGCCATCAAAGTTAAATATTCGGTATTAGCTACTCTTTCGAGTAGTTATCCCAAAGTCTGGGGCAGATTGCCCACGTGTTACTCACCCGTTCGCCACTGATCAGGAGAGCAAGCTCTCCGTCACCGTTCGACTTGCATGTGTTAAGCACGCCGCCAGCGTTCGTCCTGAGCCAGGATCAAACTCTCCATAAATGAATTGTTGTGAAACTGGCAGACAGAGCTGACTTGCTCTAATTAGTTCTGTACTACCAAAGGAATCCGTCTGGTTTTGATCATTACTGATCAACCCCAGAACGGGGTATTGGCATTGACATGTAACACGCTGTTGAGTTCTCAAGGTACGGACGCGCACCAATAACAAAAGCTTTCGCTCGTTTTTGGGGCAACATTCCTAACTTACTTGTTTTGCTTAACTGCGTCAAATTACCGTTTCCGGACTTTTCCTTAGTTAAGCAACTGCTTCACGATGAACCGGCCTAGCTTGGCGCAAACAGTGCAAGAAACACTCAGCGGCTTGGTGTCCGTTTCTCCCTCGCGGGCATTGAGAACACTATGCCATCGCTACGGCAGGGTCAAATCGGGGTCTCGTACCGGATAAATCATCCCGAAACCACCTCGATTCCCCCTACATTCTTCTTGCCTCGGCGAAGCACTAACCACCTGCCATGTAAGAGGTTTTCAGTCGTTGGGCGCCAAGCTTCGTCGGTGATGCGTTCGTTATTCACGTAGGCACCACCTTCGTCGATTGTTCTACGAGCAGCGGACTTACTCGTCACTAAACCGCAACGAACCAGCAACTCCGAGATACCTGGTAGCTCGCCCTCGATGATTTCCCTGCTCTCGACTTGGCCGTATGAGGCCTGCCTCAAGGAGGCAGACAACACCGCTTCTGAGAGCTCACCTAAATCCCCTTGGCCAAACAGTGCTTTGCCGGCTGCCTCAGCGCCCTCTCGCTCCTGGCGACCGTGCACGAGTTCAGTGAGCTCAATGGCCAAAGCGCGTTGCGCTGCACGTTCCTGAGGACGCTCCAAGGTCACTGCCAAAAGTTCAGTTATCTCCTCTTTGTTCTTGAAACTGAAGGTCCGCATCAGTTTTGGGATATCGCGATCGTCGGCATTAAGCCAAAATTGGAAGAATTCATAGGGACTCGTAAGTGAGGGATCGAGCCAGATGGTGCCTGACTCAGTCTTTCCGAACTTCGTTCCATCCGCCTTGGTAATAAGTGGAGTCGTCAAGGCATAGACCGACGCCTGCTCAGTACGGCGGATGAGATCCACGCCTGCGGTGATGTTGCCCCACTGATCAGAACCGCCAGTCTGAAGCACGCACCCATAACGGCGGAAGAGCTCCAGGTAGTCGTAAGACTGCAGTAATTGGTAACTGAACTCCGTGTACGAGATGCCATCTTTAGCCAACCGAGCGGCAACTGCCTCACGATCAAGCATGCGATTCACACTGAAGTGCTTACCAATATCTCTTAAGAACTCTAGGACGGAAATATCCTTGATCCAGTCGTAGTTATTGACCACGATGGCGGCGTTAGGCCCGTCAAAATCATAAAAACGCTCGAGTTGAGCTCGGATTCGACCAACCCACTCCTGCACAATCTCCTGCGAATTGAGGTTGCGCTCCCCTGCCATCTTGGGATCACCAATTAAGCCCGTTGCCCCGCCGACCAAAGCTAATGGTCGGTGACCAGCTTGCTGAAACCGGCGAACAGTCAAAATCTGAGCCAAATTGCCGAGGTGCAGGCTTGGAGCGGTGGGATCAAAACCGCAATACAGGGTCATCGACCCCGAGGAAAGTGCCTCGTGTAACGCCCCCAGGTCAGTGCTTTGCGCAATCTGTTCCCGCCACAGCAGTTCTTCGATGATGTCCACAGGAGCATCTTTACGCACCAAGCTCAACTTTGTGCATGTGGCTCAACTTTGCGGGCTAAGAGTTGGTTTTCATCAGGGTGTCCGCAACTGCCCTGTCACCGGCAGTTATGACCCCTATTGAACTCAAACCAAGGCGAAAAAAGCCTGACTAAGAAACCCAGCGCTTTCGCTCATCGGCAATCATCGCGTCGAGGGCCTTGAGTTGCTCAGTCACACGCACGGGCGCGGTGCCGCCAAAAGCGTCTCGTGAATTCAACGAACCCTCAACAGTCAGCACGGAGCGCACCGCTGGTTTCAAGTAAGGGCTGATCTCGACCAGGTCCGAATCCGTTAAGTCCCATAACTCGATACCTTGTGATTCAGCACGTTGCACGCATGCGCCTGCGACTTCATGCGCAATTCGAAATGCCACACCTTCACGCACTAACCATTCGGCGATATCTGTTGCCAGCGCAAAGCCCTGGGGCGCGCTCTTTGCCATCAGTTCGGTGTTGAACGTCAAGGTTTGGATCATTCCTGTCATCGCCGGAAGCACAAGCAGCAATTGTTCAACTGTGTCAAATACTGGCTCTTTGTCTTCTTGTAAATCACGGTTATATGCAAAAGGTAATCCCTTCAGAGTCGCCAATAAACCTGTGAGATTTCCTATGAAGCGACCTGATTTACCGCGTGCAAGTTCTGCCACATCTGGATTCTTTTTTTGCGGCATGATCGATGACCCTGTTGACCAAGCATCGTCAAGCTGCGCCCACTGAAATTCACGCGAGGTCATCAAGATGACTTCTTCGCCAATCCGTGAAAGATGCACGCCAATCATTGCTGCAACAAAAAGAAACTCTGCGACCCAATCACGATCGCTTACGGCATCAATGGAGTTTGCTAAAGCTTCATCGAAACCTAAATCTTTTGCAACGCTTTGTGGATTCAAACCAAGCGATGATCCCGCTAATGCACCCGCGCCAAGTGGTGAGCGAGCAGTTCGTTTATCCCAGTCTGCTAGCCGCTCAAGATCACGGCCGAGTGCGTGAACATGCTTTGCAAGTTCGTGCCCGAAAGATACTGGCTGCGCGTGTTGCAAATGCGTAAAACCAGGTGAAGTCGTATAAACATGCGCTTTTGCTTGAACTAAGAAAGCTTCTTGCAACGCAATGACGTCATGAGCAATGTATTTAACTTGGTCGCGCAAATACAACCGAAAATCTGTTGATACTTGATCATTACGGCTACGACCAGCCCGCAATTTTCCACCTAGGTCTCCTAGTTTAAGCATCAAGTTACGTTCTATCGCTGTATGCACATCTTCATCTTGCGCATCTGGCACAACAGCACCCGAAAGAACTTCAAGATTAAGTTCAGTCAATGCTTTCGTCACTTGGTCAAGTTCTTGCGTTGTCAATAAATTTGCCGCATGCAAAACTTTTGCATGAGCCTGTGTTTGTTCAATGTCGTATGGCGCTAAACGCCAATCAAAATGAACAGACCGACTGAGTGCCGCCATTGCATCTGAGGGTCCATCGGCAAAGCGTCCGCCCCAGAGCCGGGTTGGTTGTGCTTCAGTCACGACGTTCTCCTTTGGTTTGTATGCATATCAACACTTTCAGATCGTCTATCAGCAAGTTGGAGCAGGTTGTCGCAGAATTCTTTCGCCGCCTCATCGCTGCGCAACACGACCATAATCGTGTCGTCACCAGCTACGGTGCCAACGATCTGATCAAAATGCGCTCGATCCAAGTATCCGGCCAAATAATGCGCTGCTCCTGGCGGAGTGTGCAGTACTGCAATGTTTTGGGCGGCATCTGCGCCTACAAGTACTTCAGTCACGACTCGACTGATGCTTGTCGGCACTGCTAAATGCGTCACCACAGGGCTCCGTGAAATTACATACTTCGACCCCAGCACTGCATCATGTTGCTTAACAGCCCCAAGCGTTTCCAAATCTCTGCTTAGCGTTGCTTGCGTGACATCCATACCTTCAGAAGCAAGGACCGAGCGCAACTGTTCTTGCGATTGAATCGATCCATGTTCAATAAGCGCTTCAATTCGTGAGCGTCTTGCAGCCATTGTGCGTGGCGCGGCCATGACTTATGTGCCCAATTCTTGAAAGGTACGACTCCACCGTTGAATGACTTCATCCACGTCTGAGGTTGAAAGATTCAACGGTGGCGCCAGTCTGATGGCGTCTGGTGCAACTGCATTTGTCAGCAGACCATGGGAGCGTAATTTTAGTTCGACATCACTACTGGACAAGCCTTCTAAGACTGCAGCAAGAAGGAGGCCCTCGCCTCGTACCGAACTCACGAAACCGTTAGACGCAGCCGGTAGCTCACTAGCTAAGCGCCTACTCACTTCTTGTACGTGCTGAAGTAAACCTTCCTTCTCGATAACGTCAAGAACAGTGAGAGCCGCACGAGCTGAAATGGGATTGCCCCCAAACGTTGATCCGTGTGACCCAGGAGTAAAGAGTTCTGCGGCCGGACCAAAAGCGATTAAGGCCCCAATTGGTAGCCCGCCGCCCAAGCCCTTGGCAAGGGTCACGACATCTGGCACGACATTGTGACTTTGAAACGCAAACCATTGACCTGTGCGACCAATGCCCGTTTGCACCTCATCAAGAATCAGCAAGGCGCCATGCTCATCGCAATTGGCGCGAGCCGAAGCCAGATAGCCTGGTGGCGCGGCAATGACACCACCTTCGCCTTGAATTGGCTCGAGAAACACGGCAGCCGTGTCAGCCGTCATGGCAGTCGCCAAAGCGTCGCTATCTCCATATGGCACGACGGTGACTTCGCCGGGCAGCGGACGAAATGGATCCTGCTTAGCCGGTTGAGCCGTAAGCGCCAGCGAACCCATCGTGCGTCCATGAAATCCACCTGCCGCTACGACAACATGCGTGCGACCGGTGAGCCGGCTGAGTTTGAAGGCCGCTTCATTGGCTTCTGCTCCTGAATTACAGAAAAACACGCGCGAACCAATCGGGGCTCGGCTCAATTCAAGAAGCCGTTCAGCCAATTGAAGTCCGGGCTCGGTTGCATACAAATTGCTTGTGTGACCAATCGTGTTGAGCTGATCGGTAATTGCCTGCACAAAAGCTGGATGAGCGTGACCCAACGCATTCACAGCAATCCCTGCGATGAGGTCGATGTATTCCTTGCCAGAGTCATCCCACACTCGAGAACCCTTGCCTTGTACTAAAAGCAACGGTGGTCGACCGTAATTCTTCATCATGCTGGTATCCCAGCGATCACTCCAGTTCATGACTTCCTCGGATAGACCATCGTGCCGATGCCGTCATTGGTGAACACCTCGAGGAGCACTGAGTGTTCAACCCGACCATCAATCACGTGAGCTTGTGGCACGCCACCGTCGATTGCCCGCACGCAAGCCTCCATTTTTGGAACCATTCCTGACTCAAGTGAAGGCAACAGCGCACGTAGTTCTTCCACATCAATTTGCCGGATGATGGATTCTTTATCTGGCCAATTCGCGTAGAGGCCTTCGACGTCAGTGAGCACGACAAACTTCGCCGCTCCTAAGGCCTGGGCAAGGGCGGCAGCGGCCGTGTCAGCATTGACGTTGTAGACCATTCCCTCAACATCGCGAGCAACTGTTGAGACTACCGGGATGAATCCGTCATCAAGAAGTTTGATAACGAAATCTGGGCGCACATCGACGACATCGCCTACCTGCCCAATGTTGATTGCAACCCCATCAACAATTGCATCCCTGCGCTCGGCAATGAACGTGTGTGCGTCTTCTCCAGACATACCAACAGCAAATGGGCCATGGTCATTGATTAATCCAACCAGTTCGCGTTGTACTTGGCCGACTAACACCATTGCAACGATGTCCATGACTTCAGGAGTTGTCACCCGAAAGCCACCCTTAAATTCAGACTCGACGCCTAGCTTTGCCAGCATTGCAGTTATCTGCGGACCACCGCCATGAACAACGACGGGGCGCAAACCAGCCAAACGCATAAAAACAATATCTTCAGCAAAGCTTGCCTTCAGTGCATCGTCGGTCATGGCATTTCCGCCGTACTTCACAACGACAGTGGCCCCATGAAAACGCTCAAGCCACGGCAAGGCCTCAGCGAGAACAGCGGCCTTTGATGAGGCCTGATTTACGTTAGTCATTATTGCCTCTCAGGTGGAATATGCGGAGTTTTCATGGACGTAATCGGCGGTGAGGTCATTGGTCCAAATCGTGGCCTCAGCACTGCCAGCACGCAGCAGCACTTTGATTTCAACCTCACGCTCAGCAAGACTCACGAGCGATCGATCATCACCCAGTCCACCGTTACGGCAGACCCAAACACCATTCATAGCAACGTCGACTGCGTCTGGCTCGAACATTGCTTGCGTTGTACCTGCTGCAGAAAGAACCCGGCCCCAGTTTGGATCTTCACCATGAATAGCGCATTTCAATAAGTTACTTCGTGCGATTGCGCGAGCCACAAGTAAAGCGTCCTGTGTAGATGAAGCTTGCTCGACAATAATCTTGATGTCTTTGGACGCGCCTTCGGCATCGTAAATCAATTGCTGCGCAAGACTTCCGCAGACTTTGGTAAGTACCTCAGTGAAAATCTGAGCATCAGGAGCCACACCACTTGCTCCACTGGCCATCAGGAGAACAGTGTCATTTGTTGACATACATCCGTCGGAGTCAATTCGATCGAAACTCATCGCAGTTGCGGACCTAAGAGCACTTTCAGCAAGTTCAGCATCGAGAACGGCATCGGTGGTGATGACCACAAGCATTGTGGCCAATGCGGGTGCCAACATGCCCGCGCCCTTTGCCATGCCGCCAACAGTGAAGCCTGCCTCTGTGACCACGCACTTCTTGGGCACCGTGTCAGTGGTCATGATTGCCAGTGCAGCATCGTCACCCCCATTTTCTGAGAGTAAAAGTGTTGCTTCGGCGATTCCTGTTAGAAGTTTTTCCATCGGCAAACGCTCGCCGATCAACCCCGTGGAGCACACAGCTATTTCCCCAGCGCCCACTTCCGTTCCAAGCGCGGTGAGTTTTTCTGCCACAAATTCCGCGGTGTGGTGAGTGTCTGCAAATCCAACAGCACCAGTGCAGGCATTAGCACCGCCTGAATTAAGGACTACTGATCGTATGCATTGATCAAGGAGAACCTGCTGTGACCAAAGGACCGGGGCGGCCTTAAATCTGTTGCTCGTGAAGACACCGGCAGCGGTGAACATCGGACCTTGGTTCACAACAAGAGCGATGTCGTGATTACCTGACTTCTTAAGCCCAGCCTTTACCCCTGACGCAATAAAACCTTGCGCTGCAGTAACACTCACGGCGCTACTCCGTTCACTGTCAGTCCGAGGTTCTCGGGAAAACCGAGTATGAGATTGGCGTTTTGCAACGCCTGTCCCGCAGCTCCCTTGCCAAGGTTGTCGATTGCACTCATCACGACAACCCGCCCAACATGTTCATCAAAACTCAGTTGCAGGTGAGCGCTGTTCGATGCAAAAACCGAAGAAGTCTGTGGTTGCACGTCTTCGGGTAGCAGCGTGACAAACGGCTCGTTTGCGTATGCGTGAGCGAGGGCACCTCGAAGTTGCTCGTAGGAAACGCCTTGCTTTACTCGCGCACTGCAGGTCGCAAGAATTCCACGGGTCATCGGAGCCAGCAGGGGGGTAAAGGACAAGGAAACATCTCCACCTGCTGCCCGAGACAAAGACTGCTCCATTTCAGGAGTGTGTTGATGCAAGCCCCCGACTTTGTAAGCATTCATCGATCCCATGACCTGCGTTGCCAAAAGTGAATCCGTGGGTTTACGACCAGCTCCAGAGGTTCCTGAAGCTGCTACAACGCTGATATCTGATCTCTCAATGAGATTCGCGCTGAAGAGTGGAGCCAGAGCTAGTGCCACAGAGGTTGGGTAACAACCTGGGTTTGCTACTTGACGTGCTTGTGTAACTTTCTCCCTATTGCCGTCTAACTCGGGCAATCCATACACCCAAGTACCTGCATGGGGAAGTTTGTAGAACTCTTCCCACGACGCAGCGCTTGCCAATCGAAAATCTGCACCCAGGTCGACCACCGCAACAGATGTCGGCAACTGCAGCGCCAAGGCCGCACTCTCGCCATGCGGTAATGCCAAGAAAGTCAGATCTGCATCCCCAAGGGCGGCCACGGTCGTTGAGTCAAAATTACGATCAGCTAACTGCACCAAATTGGGGTGCACATCAATAATTCGATCCCCGGCTTTGCCCCCAGCTGCAATACAGCCGAGCTCAATTTCCGGATGGTTTAACAGTAAACGCAGAAGTTCTCCGCCGGCATAGCCTGAGGCACCAGCAACGCTAATCTTGACCATGGCCCTAGTATACGCATACATGCATATTTATGCATAATGGGACTCAGGCGCCGCGCAGTGTCGCCCCATGCCGAGTAATCGCCATCTGAATTGCCGCATCGCGGGACGCCGCGATCTCTGAGGCATCCAAGGTGCGGTCTTGAGCCCTAAAACGTAAGGCAAAGGCCAAGGAGCGCGATCCGACTGGCACTTGCTGTCCGCGATAGACGTCGAAAAGTCGTGCTGACTCCAACAACTCCCCTGCTCCATCAACGATTGCTTGCTGGACCTGTGCCGTAGGAATCTCATCCATCACGATGAGCGCAATGTCTTCCTTGGCCACAGGCTGGGCTGATACCGAGGGGGCCTTTCGTGCCTGTGGGCTGTGTTGCACGAGAACATCAAAATCTAACTCGAGTGCACATGCGCGGGCCGGTAGCCCCAAAGTCTCAATGACACGAGGATGAAGCTCCCCGGCGGTGCCCACTTGCTGATCGCCGATACACAGCCGTGCACATCGACCAGGATGAAATGACGAGTCATTGCCGGTTGTGACAGTGAGCACGACGCCGCCCACATCTGCAATGACCCGAGCAATTTCAAGGGCATCTGACCATTCATATTTGCGAGCAGGTCCAGACCAAGTTTGCAATTGTTGGTTTCCAGAAAGCAAGACTGCTAAAGACGACGACTGTTGTGGAAGCATCGCATTCAACGCATTCCATTCATCTTCGCTTGGCCGTTGAGCAACACTGGGTCGGGCTACGAGAGTCCCTAGCCCGCTTCGGACCACCGAACCCAGCTCAAAGATGAAGAAGTCATCATTGCCGCGACTTAAGTTTCGTCGCGCTGCAGCGATAAGGCCCGGCAATAGCGATGCTCGAACGTACGGTTGTTCATCGTTGAGGGGGTTGGCCAACCTCACTTTTGAACGGCGGTCATCATCAGCGTCCAGTCGCAGTGCATCGAACTCGGCTTCACCCACAAACGGGTAATTGAGAACTTCAACTCCACCGCGCGCAGCGAGGGTCATCCCAATTCTGCGCCGGAGCCTTTGACTCAAACTCAAACCGTGGCCAACTGCTGATGTCGGAAGGGTTGATGGAACTTCGTCGTAGCCCACGAGGCGAATAACTTCCTCAACCAAGTTCACGGCATCAGTGATGTCTGAGCGCCAACTGGGAACCTCAACTTGAAGCAATTGAGAGGACGTATCAATTTCACAGCCGATGGCCTCTAACAAATCGATGACGGTCGATTGTGGGATTTCCATGCCAGCGATTGCGCCGGATTCATTAGCCTTTAGAGCAATAACCGTAGGTTCATAGGGAGCCTCAACAGCAGTCATTCCCACGTAATCACCGCCACCGAACTCCAGCAGCAATGCAGTTGCACGTGCTGACGCATACGGCGCAAGAACTCGATCAACACCACGCTCAAAACGCCGGGATGCCTCTGAGGAAAGTTTGTGTCGCCTAGCCATTCGGGCAACGGCGCCATCATCGAAGTGCGCTGCCTCCAAAGCGATAGACGTGGTGTCGTCATCGATCTCAGTTGCGAATCCACCCATGGTTCCTGCAAGGCCAATCGGGCCGCGATCATCAAGGATGACGAGATCATCAGCGCTGAGATTGCGGACCACATGATCAAGGGTTTCTAGAGTGGTGCCTTCAGAAACATGACCAGCACGAATCGATCCCTGTAACTTGTCGATATCAAATGCATGAAGTGGTTGTCCAAGTTCTAACATCACATAGTTCGTGACATCAACAGCCAAAGAAACTGGGCGCATACCGCTTGCCACTAAGCGCTTGGTCATCCAACTTGGCGACTCTGCCTTTGGATTAAAACCACGAATCGTGCGCACAGTGAACAGCGCACATCCGGTTTCATCGTCTGACCCGCACTGAATTGGCTTACTGGTTGGCGCTGGCGCAGGCAGGTCAGCCAATGCAAGCCCAGGATCCGCAAAGACAGCTCCATAGGCGATCGAGAGTTCGCGAGCAATCCCGCGAATGGAAAGTGCGTACCCACGATCAGGGGTTACGGCAATATCAAGAATCTCTTCGCCAACGCCAACGATCGGTTTCGCATCAACACCTATAACGGATTCAGCTGACAAGATAATGATGCCGTCGTGATCATCGCCGAGCCCTAATTCACTGGCCGAACAGATCATGCCGTCAGAAACTTTTCCGTATGTTTCGCGTTGGGCAATTTTAAAACCACCAGGGAGCTCTGTACCCGGCAATGCAACAACCACCACATCACCTTGAACAAAGTTGCGGGCACCACAGATGACTCCGCGAATGCCGCCATTGTCGACACCCACATCAACCTGGCACCAGCGAATCGGTTTCTTGAAGTCAGTCAACTCTTCGATACTGACCACTTTGCCAACCACGAGTGGGCCGACCACTCCGGCCCCAAGACATTCGACAGTCTCTACTTCAAGCCCAGCATAAATAAGTTTCTCAGCTATCGCCCGACCATCTTGATCCGCAGGAATTTCCACGAATTCACGTAGCCACGACACTGGCGCGCGCATCAGGACTCCAGACCAAAAGCGCGAGTGAAGCGAATATCGCCTTCGACCATGTCGCGCATGTCAGTTACCCCGTTACGGAACATCAACGTTCGCTCAATTCCCATGCCAAAGGCGAAACCGCGGTAACGCTCAGAGTCGATGCCTACTGCTCGCAGGACTCTTGGATTAACCATGCCGCAACCACCCCACTCAATCCAACCTTCGCTGCCACAAGTTCGGCATGGCTTCTCTGGATGGTTGATCGATTCACCTCTGCACACGAAGCATTGCAAATCGATCTCAGCACTTGGTTCTGTGAATGGAAAATACGATGGACGAAGGCGAGTGCGGATACCTTCCCCGAACATTGATTGGGCGAAGTGATCCAAGGTGCCCTTGAGGTCGGCCATCGTCAGACCAACATCAACCGCAAGCCCTTCAACCTGGTGAAATACAGGTGTATGTGTTGCATCAAGTTCATCGGTGCGAAATACGCGACCAGGAGCCACGACGTAGATCGGCACCTCCCGATCAAGCATGGCGCGAATCTGGATCGGTGATGTCTGCGTGCGCAGCACGACTCCGCTCTCAGGAGACTCGACATAAAACGTATCTTGCATTGTTCGCGCTGGATGGTCAGGTGGGACATTAAGTGCGTCGAAGTTCACCCAATCAGCCTCGACTTCTGGTCCCTCTGCAACGTCATAACCCATCGCGATAAACACATCGCAGATTCGTTCCATCAATGTGGTGAGCGGGTGACGGCCACCAAGAGCTGTGCGGTCCACTGGAAGCGTCACATCGACGGTTTCCTGCGTGAGAACCGCACTGTCGCGCGCGTCCTGCAATTCACTCTCGCGCAGATCCAGTGCCTCTTTAATCTGTCCGCGGGCAATACCCATACGCTTGCCGGCCTCGGCTTTAGCCGCTGGGGGCAGCGCTCCAATTTCTCTGTTAGCAAGCGATAGCGGTGATCTATCACCAGCGTGAGCTAGACGAACCTCTTTGAGAGCAACGAGGTCGCTGGCCGCGCTGATAGCAAGGAGCGCTTCTGACACGACGAAATCAACAGACTCCGCGCTCAGCGCAGATACCTGCTTTGGATCAAATGAAGTATTCGGACCAGACATCAGGCGCCGAGTATGTCACGTTATGGCTCTCCCAAGCTGAAGCCATCCTGAACGAATCACTCGCCGAGGATCTCCTGCACCAATAGCGAGGCGGCAATATCAAGGTCGCCCACACCATGAAGAACCAGATCTGGGTGCTCAGGAGCTTCGTAGTCCTGGCCAGCCCCCGTCATATTAGGCAGGTTTCCAGCAGCAGCCTTGGCATAGAGGCCCTTGGGATCCCGTTCTGCGCAAACCTCAACAGGTGTGTCGATATAGACCTCAAGGAAATCGCCTGCGTCGAACAACTCTTTCGCCGCACGTCGATCTGATCGAAATGGTGAAACCAGCGCAACAAAGACCACAACGCCTGCATCCATCATCAGCTTGGCAACTTCAGCAACTCGACGAACATTCTCAGCACGATCCTCAGGAGTGAAACCCAGATCCTTGTTGAGACCCATGCGCACGTTGTCACCATCAAGAACGTAGGTGTGTACACCGAGAGCATGCAACTTGCGCACCGCGGCATCAGAAATTGTCGACTTTCCTGACCCAGGAAGACCGGTGAGCCACAAGACTCGGCCTCGGTGGCCCATGAGCACTTCACGTGCTTCGCGGTTCACGTCGTAGTTATGAGCAACGACATTGAAGGCTCGACGCATCGCATGCCGAGTTAAGCCCGCCGCAACAGTGTCTGCAGTAACTCGGTCCACGAGTAGAAAGCCACCGGTATCACGCGAAATGGCATAAGGATCCATTGGCAGTGGTCGGTCAGTTGCAATCTCAACTCGACCAATTTCGTTCATTTCCAGAACTCGGGCTGCGTGTTCTTGCCCCGTGACAACATCGAGTCGGTTACGCACATTTGTTACCGTCGCTGGGACTGATCTTGAGCCAGACACCAACAGATACGAACGACCATGCGCTAACGGCTCTTCACTGAGCCACACCATGTCAACGGAGAATCGATCGGCTGGCTGCAATTGATCATCACCGGATATGACATCGCCTCGAGTCACGTCAACTTCGTGATCGAGAGTCAGCGTTACCGCCTGTCCAGCAACAGCTATTTCAAGATCTCCGTCGTACGTGACAATGCGATCAACGATTGCTGGGCGCCCTGAATCGGCCACGACGATCGAGTCGCCTGGCTTTACTGATCCGGACACCACTGTTCCCGCGTAACCGCGGAAGTTTCCTTCAGCGCGCACAACATACTGAACTGGGAACCTGAAAGGTCCATCCTCTGGATCTGCACCGGGCTGCCACTGAGCTAAGGCTTCAAGCAAGGTCGGGCCGTGATACCACTTCATAGAATCGCTGGCCTTGGTGACGTTGTCACCAGTGAAAGCACTCATTGGGATCGCGATGACTTCTTCAACATCAAGTCGGGCAGCCGACGCACGGACAGTTCCAACAATTTCTTCGAATGTCGCGTGATCAAAATTAACCAGATCCATTTTGTTCACAGCGATGATCACCGTTTTGACACCCATAAGCGCACACACAGTGAGGTGACGATGAGTTTGAGGGCGGACTCCGCGTGCGGCATCAACTAGAAGGACTGCAACATCGCCATTGGATGCCGCTACTGCCATATTGCGCGTGTATTGCTCGTGTCCAGGTGCATCAGCGATCAAAACGCGACGACCGTTAGGCAAATTCATGTGACGGTAAGCAACGTCAATTGTGATGCCTTGCTCGCGTTCTGCTTCGAGTCCATCGGTCAAAAGGGAATAGTCAACTTCGCCAACAGGAATGGTTGACCCACCTCGGCGCGTGCGCTTGGCATACTCGAGTTGATCGATTGGAACGCTTTCAGTTTCAACGAGCAAGCGACCAATAAGGGTTGACTTGCCGTCATCTACGGAGCCACAAGTGACAAGGTGAAGTACCGGTGTGATGGTGGACATTTAGAAGTAACCCTCCGCCTTTTTGGCTTCCATCGAACCGCCGCCTTCACCATCGATCAATCGACCGGCGCGTTCTGAAATTTTTGATGTTTCCATTTCGGTAATGAGATCGTCTATGTTGTCGGCTTCTGACTCCACAGCTCCGGTCAGTGGATAACAGCCCAAGGTGCGAAAACGCACAGACCGCATTTCAACTACTTCACCATCGCGAAGCGGAAAGCGCTCATCGTCAACCATGATCAAAGCGCCATCGCGTTCAACTACCGGACGTGGTTTTGAGTAATACAGGCTTGGGATTGCAATATTTTCACGACGGATGTAGCGCCAGACGTCAAGCTCAGTCCAGTTAGAAAGCGGGAACACCCGCATTGACTGACCTTCAGCTAAGGAAGTGTTAGCCGTGCGCCAAAACTCAGGACGCTGTTTACGCGGCTCCCAGCGGTGTCCTGGCTCGCGCAAGGAAAAAACCCGCTCTTTGGCACGACTGCGCTCTTCATCGCGACGGGCGCCACCAATAGCAGCATCGAAGCCGTACTTATCGATGCCCTCACGCAGCGCAACTGTTTTCATTATTCGTGTGTACTCATGAGTGCCGTGGGAGAAAGGACTGACGTTATCCGCGACCCCTTGCGCATTCGTTGAAATTTTCATATCAAGTCCGAGCTCTGCCACCCGCTGATCACGAAAAGCGATCATTTCCTTGAACTTCCACGTCGTGTCCACATGCATCACCGGGAATGGGATCGATGCCGGCGCAAAAGCCTTCAGCGCTAAATGAAGCAGAACTGAAGAGTCCTTGCCGATGCTGTAGAGCAACACAGGATTGCGAAACGCGGCAGCAGTCTCACGGTAAATGTGGATCGCTTCTGCCTCGAGTGCATCGAGAACTGCTTCATAGGGAACGTTGGTCATGCTTCAGACATCACTTCCTGGCCGTATTCATCATCTTGTGCAAACGCCATAGTGCCGTCGCCAAATTTTGGATCCTTACCTTGCTGCGCTAACGCCGCTGCACGCGCAGCGCGTTTGGCTTCAGCCTGTGCTTGCGCCTCAGCAATGAATGCCGGTGCCAGCGCTGGCGCAGCACTATGCACGTGGGGATTGCGGGTGGCGATCCATTCATCTAATTGCGGACCTGACTCAAGGGACGTGATCAGGCTGTAGCGCGGCTTATCCCCTGGGTGCCAAACCGCGTGATAAAGGCGTTGCGTATCGATTACGACCTGCGCACCAGCCGGCAATGGAACTCGCGTTTCGGTTGCGGGATCATCTTTGTCTTCGCGCAACACCATCACAGAGTCTTGGTCATCGGTCAGATTAAAGAAAGCCCGAACAATCCAGCCAGTGCCTTCAGGGTTGAGGCGATTGTTGTCGTCTCGATGCAGATTGTAGATCGCATCGGCGTAAGTATTTGGCTGTAGTTCAATCACCCGGCAGCGCCCGATATTTGCTTCAAATTCTTTTGCACGCTGGGTGAGAATCGGTGCAATCTCAACATTCTCGTCGACCCAGACGCCATCTTTATCGGTCTTGGGCGGAGTGTGATTCCAGAAGCCATCGCATTCCATATCTCCGTAGGCACTGGCCAGCGGAGCAAATCGGGTATCGCCCGAAGACTTCCAGTCAACGTAGACCAGGTTGTCCCACTCGCGAGGATCTGCGCTCTGATCGTATGAATCAACAATGACGAAGCCAGTTTCACCGAGAATAGGAAGCTTTAGGTACGACATGGCACACCCTTTCGCATCGAGTTATCTCAGTTTCCCATGCAAGCGCGCTGCATCGGCGTACAGACATACGGCCGCTGCGGCAGCTACGTTGAGGGATTCCGCACGCCCATAGAGCGGAATACGTACCTGCACATCGGCCATCGCCCGGGCTTCTTGGCTCACGCCAGGTGCTTCAGCCCCGAAGATCCAGCAAATCGACTGTGTCTTCGGTACTGAACTTAACCAGTCAAAGACATCAAGTGCAGCATCACCTGTTGCAACTGCGAACACCATGCGAGAAGGATCAATACTGGTACGAACCTGATCCAATGAAACCTCTGCGACGATCGGTAGGTGGAAGAGGGAGCCGGCACTTGATCGCACACATTTGCCGTTGGTGGGATCCACCGAACCTGCAGTGAAAGCGATTCCTGCTGCCCCTGCGGCGTCGGCTGTGCGAATGATCGTTCCTGCGTTACCCGGGTCGCTCACACCGTCAAGAAGCACTGATGGCTTTCCGCCACCTGCAAAGACTGCGTCAAGATCCGCCGACTTCCACCGACAGACTGCCACGACCCCTTGAGGTGTGTCAGTTTCTGCGAGAGCCCGCATCACACGCTCACTGACGTACGTGACGGGAACCTGCGTTGCTATCTCCATGGATTCAAGCGAGAGACCTTCAGTCACAAAGACCTCTTGAAGTAACGGAGTGTGTGCTGCCTCTCGAACCGCTTGTGGCCCTTCAACAAGGAAAAGGCCGGCATCGCGCCGGCCTTTCCTTGAGTGCAGGTGTCGAACGGCGACGACCCGGTCCGAACTCCGGGACGTCAGCGTCACACGATCGTTGTACAACGTTACGCAGAAACCGGGATGTGAGCCTTTGCTATGCCCACCAGGGTGGCAAAGGTTGCTGGGTCATTCACTGCGAGCTCAGCGAGCATGCGGCGATCAACCTGAATGTTGGCTTCCTTAAGTCCCTGGATGAAGCGGTTGTACGTCATTCCATTGGCGCGAGAAGCAGCGTTGATGCGCTGAATCCACAGACGTCGGAAATCACCCTTACGCGTGCGACGATCCGCGTACGCGTAAACCATGGAGTGCGTGACCTGCTCCTTGGCCTTGCGATACAAGCGTGAACGCTGACCGCGGTAACCACTTGCGCGCTCGAGAATTTCGCGGCGCTTCTTATGGGCGTTTACCGCCCGCTTTACACGTGCCATTTCATTGCTCCTGAACCGTTATGCCGCACTTCGCGACGAAATCATTGGGAAAAGACGACTAGCGACCGAGCATTTTCTTTACTCGGGCAGCATCACCAGGGGCAAGAACCTTGTCGCCCTCAAGACGGCGAGCTCGTCGTGATGACTTACTTTCCATCAAGTGACGACGGCCTGCCTGCTCGTGCGTAATCTTTCCGGTACCTGTGACCTTGAAGCGCTTCTTTGCGCCGCTGTGGGTCTTCTGCTTTGGCATGTCGATCCTTTGCTTGTTGTTCGGAATCTTTGGGGTGCGGATACTGCTTAGGCTTCAGCGTCTACGTCTAGACCGGGCAACTCTGCAAAGTCGCTTTCAACAGGATTTGGCTTCACTACATCTGCCTTTCGGCGATGTGGTGCGAGAACCATGATCATGTTTCGGCCATCTTGTTTTGGAGAAGCCTCGACGAATCCAACTTCAGTGACATCTTCAGCAAGGCGTCCAAGTAGGCGAATCCCTAGTTCTGGACGACTCTGCTCGCGTCCGCGGAACATGATCGTGATCTTGACCTTGTCTCCCGCTTTCAAGAACCGCTCGACGTGACCCTTTTTGGTCTCATAATCGTGCTGATCAATCTTTGGACGGAGTTTCATTTCCTTGATGATGGTGTGCGTCTGGTTACGACGTGATTCACGTTCTTTCTGAGCGGCTTCGTATTTGAATTTTCCGAAGTCCATGAGCTTGCATACGGGTGGCTTAGCCATTGGAGCAACCTCAACGAGGTCAAGATCTGCTTCAACTGCCAATCGCAACGCATCTTCGATGCGCACAATGCCTACCTGTTCGCCAGCCGGTCCGACAAGACGGACCTCAGGAACGCGAATTCGGTCGTTGATTCGTGGTTCGACGCTGATAGCGCCTCCTTGCTCGTTCGATGCAAGCCGCGCATTTGCGTGACCAGATGATCTAGCCCAAGGGATTGCCCTCAAACAAACGCAAGGATTCACAGCACGAACGAATGCACTCAAGGTGCACTTGTGCGACTGACCTGTGACATCTAAGGCGATGGACAGGTGGGAACCGAGGTTCCACTTGCGCGACCCAGCCCGAAGGCCAAATCAATCGGGGCAAAGACTAGCAGCCTGCGCTGATGCAAGCGAAATCAGCCTCGCGCCCCTCAATGCCCCTGGGCTAAAAAGGCCAGCCGTTGGTCTGACACCACATGGCGCACCGGGCCCATGACGTCGATGACCAGGGCATCGGCCGCGCTTTCGAGAGCCGATCGAGCACAATCTGGCCCGCTCACAGGCACAGGGCGAGCTTCAGGGTCCCATTGAGCCATCGAATCAAGCCCGGTAAAGGCCAACAGCCCACGTTCCCCGTTTTGGTTGACCATGGAGACCACTGACATGTGGCTGTCTTTATCGCCACCGGATTCGTCTCGTTCATCCAAAACGGCAACGACCGCCACGAGCAGGCGGGATTCCATCAAAAGTTCCAGGATGAGGTCCCTGGACAGTTCAGCTGTGACGGGTTGAGCGCCTAAAGAAATCGCCTGACGAAGTACTGGGTCAGCCACCCCATCATCCCCAGCGAAAGCTGGTGACGTGATCGATCGCCCATTTCCGAAACTCTGGTCAGCCATGGCTACAGGCGGCAGGCGCGAATATCGGTGACGAGGATTCCTCGCGCGCCTAATTCATACAACTCATCCATCACGCGGTGCACGTCAAGGGACTTCACCATCGCACGAACGGCCGACCAATCAGATTCGTGCAGCGGTGACACAGTCGGTGACTCAATACCTGGAGTGATCGCACACGCTTGTTCCAGATCAGAGCTACGGATGTCGTAATCGACTAATACGAAGGTTCGGGCAACCATGACGCTTTGTAGCCGACGAATCATTGTGTCTACTGCAGGCGTCATCGGTGCCCCTGTACGACGCACAACGGTTGCTTCGGAAACCAAAATTGGATCTCCCACAACCTCAAGCCCCGCCTTGCGCAATGTTGTTCCGGTTGCCACCACATCAGCGACCGCGTCGGCTACACCGAGTGCCACAGCGTTTTCGACTGCACCATCAAGGCGAACAACGGTTGCTTCGATCCCTGTTTGAGATAGCCAAGACCGCAATAATCCGTCGTACGACGTTGCTATGCGCTTGCCTTGGAAATCCTGAAAGGACCGAGCTGTTCCCACAGGTGCAGCAAGGCGAAAAGTCGACGGCGCAAAACCCAGCGGTAACAACTCTGACGCATCTGCGCCTGAATCCAACAACATGTCGCGGCCGGTAATACCAATGTCTAGAGTTCCAGCGCCAACATAAAGTGCAACATCTTTTGGTCGCAAGAAAAAGAACTCAACGTCATTTACTGGATCCTGAACAACCAGATCTCGAAGACCAGCATTGCGCAAGTAGCCAGCTTCTTGAAGCATCTGTCGAGCTGGCTCAGCAAGCTGACCTTTATTAGGGATCGCTACTTTTAACATGGTTTACAACCGTCGGTAAACATCGTCGAGCGAAACATTGGTGGCAATCATCATCACTTGTAGGTGATACAGCAATTGGGCGATTTCTTCAGCCGTGCTGTCATGTCCCTCGTGCTCAGCCGCCATCCAGACCTCGGCCGCCTCTTCTACAACTTTCTTGCCAATCGCGTGTACGCCTTCGGCCAGAAGTCTCACCGTGCCCGAATCTTCATCACCATAGGAGGTTTTGCGCAACAACTCGGCATAGAGCTCGTCGAAGGTTTTCACAGGCGAAGCCTACCGACCGCTTACCGGCTTTGTTCACCAGCAATCCCAGAAAGTGTCTGCCAAGTCAGCAGAGCTGCCTGAGTTGCCTCAAGGCCTTTGTTCTCCTTGGAACTAGGTAAGCCAGCGCGGTCAAGAGCTTGGGCCTCGGTGTCACAGGTCAATAAGCCAAATCCCAGTGGAACGAGAAAATCAAGGGCCACCTGAGCCAGCGCGTGAGATGTTGCTGAACACACATAGTCAAAATGCGGCGTTCCCCCACGAATCACCACGCCAAGAGCAACCACGACGTCATATTCCAAAGATGACGCACATGCTTTAGCCATGATGGGCAACTCAAATGATCCGGGCACCCGGATCAACGTGGCGACGGCTCCGGCCTCGGTACAGGCCTGATGAGCACCGGCGATCAGCCCATCCATCACTTCGGTATGCCACAACGAAGCAATAACGGCTACCCGAACTCCTGAGGCATCGACCGTGAACGTTGGTGCGCCATGTGAACTCATGCGGATCCCTTCGGGGTAAGCCCTGACTCACCGAGCTCATGGCCCATACGCGCGGCCTTGGTTCGCAGATATTCCGCGTTGTGACTATTGGCTTGAATTTCCAAAGGCACGCGTTCAACGATGGATAGTCCGTAGCCCTCGAGGCCCGCTCGCTTGGCAGGGTTATTCGTCAGTAACCGCATACTGCGAATGCCAATATCAGCCAAGATCTGCGCGCCTGTTCCGTAATCACGAGCATCCGCAGGTAAACCAAGATCCAAGTTCGCATCAACTGTGTCGCGGCCACTGTCTTGAAGCTTGTAGGCCATGAGTTTGTGGAGCAGCCCGATACCGCGGCCTTCATGCCCGCGGATGTACAGCACAACTCCCCTGCCTTCTGCAGCGATGCGCAACATCGCGGCATGCAATTGTGGGCCGCAATCGCAACGCATTGAGCCTAAAACATCGCCAGTCAAGCATTCGGAGTGGACGCGCACCATGACATTTTCGCCATCACCAATATCACCCATAACCATGGCGATGTGTTCGATGCCATCAATGTCACTGCGGTAGCCGACAGCCGTAAATTCGCCAAACTCCGTTGGCAATTTCGCTTCAGTTACTCGAGTCACTTGCTTTTCGTTGCGGCGCCTAAAGCGAATCAGATCGGCAATGGAAATCATCTTGAGCCCGTGTGTGTTTGCAAACTCCCGACATTGCGGAGCACGCATCATGGATCCATCGTCATTGACAAGTTCACATAACGCGCCAGCCGGCGTAAAGCCCGCTAGACGAGCAAGATCAACAGAAGCCTCCGTATGCCCTGCACGTCGAAGGACACCCCCTTCAACAGCGCGTAACGGCATAACGTGCCCTGGCCGGGTGAGATCGAACGCCTCCGTTGCGCTGTCACCGAGGACACGGATAGTGTGCGCCCGGTCAACCGCGGAAATTCCGGTGGTCTCTACGTCTCGCGCATCCACGGATACCGCGTAAGCAGTTTGTTTGCGATCCTCATTAACGGAGGTCATCGGTGGCAGTCCCAGATGGTCTAGCAACTGCCCTGTCATTCCTACACACACATACCCGGAAGTATGGCGAATCATAAATCCAGTGAGTTCCGGCGTTGCTGCACTCGCAGCAAAAATCAAATCGCCCTCATTTTCACGATCTTCATCATCAACAACGATGACGCTATGGCCTGCGCGCATGGCTTCGATTGCTTCTTCAATGGAATCAAGTTGAACTTCGCTGACTCCAGCGATGGCCTCGGACGCACTGCTGGTTTCGGACGCACTGCTGGCCGCGTCTGCTATTTCCTGAGTCTTTTGCGCAGTCTTATCTTGTTTTGCGAAAAGTTTGTCTGCAGGAATCATTTTCTTGCCTCCAGCAGTCGCTCGACATATTTGGCGATCACATCTATTTCAAGATTGACAATTTCGCCGATCTTTCGCTCACCAAGTGTCGTCTCGCGCAAAGTGGTGGGGATGAGAGAAATACTAAATGAATCATCGGTAACACCAACGACAGTCAGCGAGACTCCATCAACGGTGATGGATCCCTTCTCTGCCACGTATCGCGCAAGGTCTACAGGAATTGCGACAGTGACCAGGGTCCAGTGATCTGCCGGTTCAATACTGAGGATGCGCCCGGTGCCATCCACATGGCCTTGCACAAGGTGTCCGCCAAGGCGACCATGCGCTGGCATCGCCCGCTCAAGGTTCACCTGAACACCAGGGGCAGCGCTGCCAAGAGAGGAGCGAGTCAACGTTTCTGCCATGACATCAGCTGTGAATGTCTGTGCATCGCGATCCGCAATGGTCAGGCAGACTCCGTTCACTGCGATTGAATCTCCAAGTTTGGCATCGCTCAGCGCGATTTCAGCCCGAATCACCAAGCGTGCTGAATCCCCCATCGGGGTAACAGACACCACCTGCCCGCGCTCTTCAACGATGCCGGTAAACACGTCTACGTCCTTTGCTTCTACTCGCTTGTGCCGGCAATACGCCCGCTCACCATCACATCATTCCCGATCAGTTCAATCTGCGTGACATCGAGTCGAATTGGAGCCCCCAAAACAGCTAGAGCGGTTGGGCCCGCTCCAAAGAGGGCCGGGGCTAAGAACCACACCACTTCGTCGACCATATTTGCCTCGAGGAAGGCCGTCGCCAGCGTGGGTCCGCCTTCCAAGAAGACCTGCTGGATTCCGGCCTCGCCCAGCAAGGCCAGAGCCGCCGAAGGACGCCGCTCGCGAACCAGCATGGTGGGCGCCTGATCATTAAAAATATGTAGGTCACGAGGCAACTCCCGCTCGCCCATCACCACCCGAATCGGCTGATGAGTGATCGGCGCCAGGCGCACAGTAAGTGCCGGGTTATCAATGAATGCCGTCGCTGTTCCAATCAAGACAGCATCGGACTGTGCACGCAGCTGATGGGTGAGAATTTGCGCTTCTCTCCCTGTGATCGGAGTAGGTCCACCGGACCCGTCAGCAACTCGCCCATCTAGGGTCTGAGCGATTTTCAAGATGACATATGGCCTGCCCGTGCGTTGAACATGAGTCCAAGCCTTGTTAATTTCCAGCGCCTCTTTCGCGCACACACCTTCAATAACTTCGACACCAGCTTCACGGAGAACACCTGCTCCGCCTGACGCGATTTTCGTGGGGTCACTTTGTGCGAAGACCACTCGAGCAACCCCGGCTTGGATCAAGCTTTCAGTGCACGGACCAGTACGGCCAGTGTGGCGACAGGGTTCTAACGTCACCACTGCCGTTGATCCTTGGGCACGATCCCCCGCTTTCGTCAGCGCATCAACTTCTGCATGAGCCGTTCCTGCACCTTGGTGATATCCGGTGCCCACCACGATTCCCTGCGGATCGACAATGACGCATCCAACCTGTGGATTAAGCGAACGTGGTCCTAGCAAGGCCAAGCTCAAGGCTTGTTGCATATATTCAGACCAGGTATCCACCATTAGTGACCGCAAGCACTCATCGCGATATCTCGAAGATGATTGATCATGTTCGATGGATCCTGCGCCCGGTAAACCGCTGAACCTGCCACAAAAATATTTGCCCCTGCTTCGGCGCACATCTCAATCGTGTTGACATCAACTCCACCGTCAACCTGTACCCAAATATCTGTACCACTTTGCTGGGCATATTCACGAGCTCGACGAACTTTGGGGAGCATGTCTGTCATAAATGACTGACCGCCAAAACCTGGCTCAACTGTCATGATCAAAATCATGTCTAGCTCAGGTAATAGTTCTGCTATTTCGGTAATCTCCGTGCCGGGTTTGAGAGCTGCACCAGCACGGGCTCCGTGACTGCGAATATCACGGCAAATCTGCCGAGCATTATTTGCTGCTTCAATATGGAACGTCACGCTGCCTGCCCCGACTTCGGCATAGGCAGGAGCCCATCGATCAGGGTCATGAATCATGAGATGGCAGTCGGCAGGCAAAGATGTGCTCTTTATGAGTGACTCGATAACCGGCAGTCCAAACGTTAAGTTCGGAACAAAATGATTGTCCATGACGTCAAGGTGAATCCAGTCAGCGGCAGCCTCGACTCGACGCACCTCATCTGCCAGGTGCGAGAGATCAGCATTCAGAACGCTTGGCGAAATCAATAAGCCCACGGATACAACAGTAGCCGCTAGGCCTGCTTACTCTGCCGATCGCTGCAACAAAGCTAAAAACATCGCATCGGTGCCGTGGCGGTGGGGCCACAACTGCACAAACTTTCCTCGGGCAGCGTCGGGAACCTCGGGCAATAATGCAGGCGCATCCAGAATCGTTAGCTCAGGGTGAGCCTTGCAAATATCTTGCACAACAAGTTCTGTTTCGGCGAAATGTGGTGAACATGTCACATAAGCAACTACTCCACCCGGAGCAACCGCCTTCACTGCCGCATGTAATAAGGCTCGTTGTGCCGGAGCTAGGCCAGAGACATCAGAAATCTTCCTTCGCCAACGAGATTCGGGCCTGCGACGAAGCGCGCCTAACCCGGTGCAGGGCACGTCTACCAGCACCCGATCAAACTCACCAGACCATTCATGCTGAGCCGAATCGCCAGTGAGTACTTCAGCCGTGGTTTCTTGGCCCAGAGTGTTACTGACAAGTTTGGCTCGATGCGGATGTTGCTCTATTGCGACCAAACGTGCGCCAACTTCCTGCGCCAACCCATCGAGTACTGCGGCCTTTCCTCCAGGACCGGCGCACATATCAAGCCACCGATTGGTATGACTCGTGATTGGCACCCGACTCAGAGCCAAGGTGACGAGCTGACTGCCCTCATCTTGAACGCCCACGGAACCTGTGCGAATTTCTTCAAGTGACTCAGGGATACCTTCAATCAAGGTGCCAGCAAGTGGAGACCACCTGCCTGCTTCAACTCCTGGAATGGCGAGCATTTCGTCCAAAGTGATTCTTCCGGGTCGCGCAACCAATGAAGGTTTTGCCGGGATGTTGTCAGCCGCAAGTAGGTCACGCAATTCACTTCGCTTTTCGCCAAGTGCTTGCGCTAGAGCGCGCACAATCCATGCGGGATGTGACCAACGAATTGCAAGCTGTTGTTCGCTATCACCCTCAACACCCAGAAATTCGATCCACTGGTCCAAACTGCGTTCCGTTACTTTTCGCATGACAGCGTTGACAAATCCGGCCCGAGCCTTTGCTCCGCCTGGTGAACCCGCCCCTTTTGCAAGGTTGCACGTTGAATCAACTGCTGCATGTGTAGGTACGCGCATACCCAGTAACTGATGAGCGCCAAGACGTAAGATGTCCTTGGTCATGGGATCAACGTCAGCCCAGTCACGAGACACACACTGCGCAAGAATCGCGTCGTATAGCCCCTGCCAACGCAAGGCACCATAGGCAAGTTCAGTGGTAAACGCTGCATCGCGACCTGAAAGCCCTCGGTTGCGTAAAATTATTGGCAGAGCCAAGTTCGCATACGCATCATCAACTCGAACAGCCCGAAGAACATCCAAGGATGCTTCTCGCGCTGGATCGACACTCATACGAATTTCAATCCGCTGATATCTAGTCCACGGGCCCAGTCAGCCGCATTCATGAGTTTTTTTCCTGGCGGTTGGATGGCATCCAGACAGGCTGGATGGGTCGCAGTGCCGACCCAGACCGCGCTTTTTGTAGCGAATAACTGTCCGGGGCGCAGCTGTGGAAGGTCAATTGGATCCTTGTGTTGAAGTGGGCTGAGTTTGAAACGATCTTCACCCAACATTGTCCATGCCCCGGGGCTTGGAGTTGTGGCACGAATCCGGCGATCAACGCCAATCCATGGGTCGTCCCAACGCACTCGTGAATCTTCGATGGAAAGTTTTGGAGCATAAGTGATGCCATCGTTTGGTTGATCTACTGGAACTAATTCACCTGCTTCAATGCCGTCTAGGGTTCCGATGAGTAGTGAACTCCCATAACCCGCCAATCGCTTCAGAAGGTCACCGGAAGTGTCGGTTGGCAAAATTCTTTCCGTGAACATTCCAAAAATTGGGCCGTCATCTAGTCCAGGACCGATCAAGAACGTACTTGCGCCAGTGATTTCATCTCCATGCATGACGGCCCATTGGACAGGAGCCGCACCGCGCAAAGCGGGCAGAATGGAAAAATGCAAATTGATCCATCCATGTGGCGCGACCCCGAGAAGATCCGCTGGAATAAGATTTCCGTAAGCGACAACGGGAATACATTCAGGCTCGAGTTGAATGAGCGCCGCACGAAAATCAGCATCTTTCAGCGAACTTGGTGTGAGCACCGGTATGCCGAATTCATCTGCGACTACACCCACCGGACTCCGCTGAAGAGTGCGTCCTCTACCCGCCGGTGAATCTGGTCGAGTGATGACTCCAACAACTTCGTGCTCAGTATCGATCAAAGCACGCAGCACTACTGCCGCAACGTCGGGCGTACCCGCAAAAACACAACGCAACCGACTACAGCCATTTCGCATTGATTGGATGAGGGCTCACTTGAATTCCAGGAAGTGCACCAAACCACTCTGCTTCGCGAATTTCTTTCATCGCGGCTTTACGAGTTGCCTCATCTAGACGATCAATGAACAAAATTCCATCCAGATGATCTGTTTCATGTTGTACGGCTCGAGCCTTCAGTTCGCTGCCTTCGATGACGACCGGTTCGCCGTACATGTTCATCCCTTTGGCAACCACACGCATCGAGCGCTTGGTGTCGAATGCGAGACCCGGGAGTGAGAGGCAACCTTCTTCGCCATCTTGGAGATCTTCAGAGAGGTCAAGTTCTGGGTTAATCAAATGGCCAAGTTCATCGTCTACCCAATACGTGAACACTCGCAATGAGACGCCGATCTGTGGAGCTGCGAGACCAGCGCCGGGCGCATCCATCATGGTGTCAGTTAAATCGCGCACCAATTTGCGAAGTTCGCGATCAAACGTGGTCACGAGCGCAGCTGGCGTACGCAGCACTGGGTCACCAAAAAGTCGGATGTCTTGAACGGCCATGGCGTAAGTCTAGGGAATTAAGGCGAAAGTTCGCATTAGCCCTCGATGATGACCGGAACGATCATCGGGCGGCGGCGATGCTGAGTCCCCACCCATTTACCTACGGTCTTGCGCACTCGCTGTTGAAGCTCATGCACGTCAACGATGCCTTCGGCAAGCGCCTCTTCGAGCAATGCTCGAACCTGTTCGATTACAGGCAGGAATGCATCATCGCCCAAGCCAAGCCCACGGGCATGGAGTTCAGGCCCAGCAACTACCTTTGAATCAATCATGTCAACGGCAGCAAAAATACTGATGAATCCTTCTTCACCTAGTACCCGGCGATCCTTGAGCAAAGTCTCAGTCACATCACCAACGCTTGATCCATCCACATAAACAAACCCAACGGGAACGTATCCAACGACTGATGCCTTTCCATCGACCAAATCGATGACTACTCCATCATCTGCCAAGAGCACTCGTTCCGGATCAATACCGACACCGACAGCGATCGCTTTATTTGCACGCATGTGGCGCCATTCACCGTGAACGGGAAGTACATTGCGTGGTTTAACAATGTTGTAGAGATAGCGAAGTTCACCCGCAGCTGCATGGCCTGAAACGTGTACAAGAGCATTGCCTTTATGTACAACCTGCGCGCCGTGTTTTGTTAACCCATTGATGACCCGATTGACTGAATTCTCATTGCCGGGGATCAGCGACGAAGCCAAAACGATCGTGTCTTTATCGCCAACGGTAATCGGGTGATCGCGATTGGCAATGCGAGCCAGCACAGCCATCGGCTCACCTTGTGAACCCGTACAGATGAGTACCGTTTGATCATCGGGAAGACCGGCAAGCTCATCAACTGTTGCCATCAAACCGCCCGGAACCTTCAAAATACCAAGATCTCGAGCTACGCCCATATTTCGCACCATTGAACGACCAACGAGAGCAACGCGACGCCCATGTAGTGCAGCCATATCGATAATTTGCTGGATGCGATGAACGTGGCTGGCAAAAGAAGCCACGATGATTCGTCCTTCAGCACGAATGAACACAGCATCGAGCACTGGCTCAATATCGCGCTCGCTCGTCACGAATCCAGGAACCTCGGCGTTGGTGCTATCGACCATCAACAGATCTACGCCTTCATCGCCGATACGCGCAAAGCCATTGAGGTCAGTTATCCGCCCATCCAGTGGAATTTGATCCATCTTGAAATCGCCCGTATGCAAAATCGTGCCACCCGGCGTGCGAATTGCAAGGGCCAGCGCATCCGGAATCGAATGATTTACTGCTAAAAATTCAATATTGAAATCGCCAATTTGCATGCGTTGGCCTTCGGAAACCAAATTAGTTTCTGTCTTAATACGATGCTCGCGCAACTTTCCTTCAAGCAAGGCCAAAGTGAATCGCGAGCCGTATACCGGGATGTCTTGGCGCAGGCGCAAAAGATAAGGAAGCGCACCAATATGATCTTCATGCCCATGAGTGAGCACGACGGCTTCGATGTCAGCCATCCGCTCTTTAATCGGACCAAAGTCCGGGAGAATGAGATCAATACCCGGCTGGGAATCCTCAGGAAACAGCACTCCACAGTCGAGTACCAATAATTTTGTGCCATATTCAAAGATGGTCATGTTTCGACCGATTTCACCAAGGCCACCAAGGGCATAAATTCGGACTGCGCCTTCGGCAAGTGGTGGTGGTTCAGGAAGTTCGTTATGGATCATGCTGTGAATCCGGCAACGCTACCGGCAGCAAGGTCTACACGCAGTTGCTTACGCTGATCTGCTGTGGCATCAAGGAGTGGAAGTCGCACTGGACCACTCGGCAAACCCAAGTCGGCTAAGGCGGCCTTCGTTAATACGACGCCTTGCGCGCGGAATATCCCTGTATACACCGGCAATAGCCCAGTGTTAATTTCACGAGCTCGCAAAACATCTCCGTTGTTAAAAGCCGTAGCCATTTCTACTAAGCGATCGCCAACAAGGTGGCCGACCACTGAAATCATTCCTGCTGCGCCCAAGGCTAGGAATGCGAGATTGAGTGCATCATCTCCGCTGTACCAAGCCAAATCGGTGCGTGCCATAACCCATTGCGCTGCCTCGATATCGCCTTTGGCATCTTTATTTGCGATGATGCGCGGGTGCTCCGCAATGCGCATGAACGTTTCAGCCTCAATTGCGGTGCCTGTGCGCTTTGGGATGTCGTAAGTGATCATTGGCAGGTCGGTGGCATCCGCGATGGCGTGAAAATGCGCGACGATCCCCTCCTGCGATGGTCTGTTGTAATAAGGAGTGACAGCCATGACAGCATGTGCGCCAGCTTTTTGGGCTGCACGAGTTGCAGTTACCGAATGGGCCGTGTCATTTGTGCCAACGCCGGCAATGACGGTGGCGCGGTCTCCGACTGCTTCCAACACAGCGCGTAGAACAGCGAGGTCTTCTTCGTCAGTTTTGGTTGGCGATTCACCTGTAGTGCCATTAATAACCAGACCATCGTGAGCCAAATTGTCGACGAGATGCGCCGCCAGTTCTTGGGCGCCAGCAAGGTCAAGGGAGCCATCAGCCTTAAAAGGCGTGACCATCGCAGACAGCATTAACCCAAAGGGCGACTGTGTGCTTCGTGGTCCGGGCATGGGGAGAAGACTACTGCGTCACGGGGAAACGCGGCCGTTGGCCACAAATGATGCATGAGTGAGCGGCATGAGCTTGGCCCATTCCTCTTCATAGCGTTCGGCAACCATTTCGATCTCACGCTGAGGATAAGACGGAAAATGCGAGCCTTCGACCTTACGGCGCAATGATAAGAAATTCATCAATGAGCGAGCATTTACCGTGACATATGCGCTGGAGTAGATTGAGACTGGAAGCACCATTCGGGCAACTTCGCGAGCAATGCCAGCTTGAAGCATTTCTTGATAGGCCTGATAAGACTGCGTACAGGATTCCTGCATCCGCTTTTCAATGAGGTTGTACTGACTCTCCTCACCCGGGAGAAACTCATATGAACCGGTCTTTCCGACCTGATTTACGTTTCGATCACGTGCTGGAACGTAAAACACTGGATCCAGTTCCCGGTAGCGAGCTGATTCTTCGTTGTAGCTGGCCATGCGATGGCGCATGTGCTCACGCCATACAAAAATGGGTGCCTGCACAAAGAAGGTCATGGCATTGTGCTCGAATGGACTGCCGTGGCGCTCACGCATCAAGTAATTAATGAGACCTTTTGAGCCAGTGGCATCGGCAGCAACGTCCGCTAAAGACTGCTCCCCCGCGGTTGACACTCTGGCGGCGAAGACCACGTCCGCATCGCTGGCACTGCCACGTACGAGTTCCACGGTTACATCGCTACGAAAGGTCACATCCACGGCCGTAACTCTATCCGCGACGATGTTGAGTCACTTGACGGCCCACGGGAGTACGACATGAAAATCCGGCGAGTCCCCCGTCCCCGCCGGAAGACTTCATTCCACCGTAAAAAAAGTCCACCGTCCAGTCAGAACCCACTTTTGGTCGAACATAGACAAATATGCACGCCCATTTGCCCCTTAAAGAACTAGATGGCGAAGGATCTATTACTTTTCAAGCGACACGCGCACAAGGCGCCCACAAGACACGTCGCAGGTGGATCTAGTTGAGATAGGCATCCAAACCAACGGTGAGACCTGGATGGGCAGCCACCTTGCGAACTCCAAGGAGAACGCCGGGCATGAATGAGGTGCGGTCCATGGAGTCGTGGCGAATTGTCAGCGTCTCACCGACGCCACCGAAAATAACTTCTTGATGCGCCACCAACCCGCGAGCGCGGACAGCATGCACTCGGATATCTCCGATGCTTGCACCGCGCGCACCCGTCAGCTCTTGGGTAGTGGAATCAGGGCTCACGGCAATTCCCTGTTCGGTTCTGATTTTGCTGATTAATTCCGCAGTGTGACGTGCGGTGCCCGATGGTGCATCAACTTTGTCAGGGTGATGCAACTCAATGATTTCGACTGATTCAAAATATGGAGCAGCTAGTTGAGCAAACTGCATCATCAGCACTGCTCCGATACCAAAGTTTGGAGCTACGAGAACCCCGACGAGTGGTCGGGTACTCAGCCAAGTATGGAGCCTTTCGATTCTTGCTTCGTCAAAACCGGTTGTTCCAACAACGCAATGAATACCGTTTGTGATGCAGTGCTGCAGCGTCGACATCACTACATCTGGCGTGGTGAAGTCAACAACGACATCGCAGTCATTGACCAAATTAAGGTCCTCGCCTTGATCAACAGCTGCGAGCAATACGCAATCTTGGGCGTCAGAAACGGCCTGAACAACGGCTTGTCCCATCCGGCCACGGGCTCCGACAACGCCGACTTTGATCAACTCACCTGTTGCAACCATGGCAAAACCCTACTGGTTGATGCGAAAAACTGAAGCGTCCTCGAAGGGTCCAATGACTGCAAGACTTGCTTGGGCAGACAGTAGATCAGCGGCAACTGCGTGGACTGCCTCGGGAGTGACGGCATCTACTCGTTCAAGAAGTTGGTCCATGCTCGGGAGCTCTTCACCCTGCAGCTCGGCCTTGGCGATGCGGTTCATTCGCGCGCTGGTGTCTTCTTGGCCCAAGACTGTGGCTCCGCGTACTTGGCCCTTGCCGCGGGCAACCTCGTCAGCGGTGAGTCCATTCTGAACTACAGATTGGATCTGCTCTTGGAAAACTTCAAGAACGGTAGGTACCTTGGCAGGTAAGCAACCGGCATACAACCCGACCATGCCGCTGTCGGAAAATCCTTGACTAAAGGCATAGACCGAATAGGCCAGACCACGCTTTTCGCGAATTTCCTGGAATAGTCGACTACTCATACCTCCGCCGAACGCAGTTGTCAGCACTGCAAGTGCGTAACGTCGCTCATCTCCCCGAGCGAGCCCTGGAAATCCAAGTAGCAAGTTCGCCTGCTCGGTTGGTCTGGAATTGAGTACGACACCTGTATGCATAGCTGGCTTGGACTTCGAACCACGCAAAGGCTTTTGGGTTGCGTCAGCGTCGAGAAAAGGAGCAAAGGCTGCTCGCACTCTTTTCACGACATCGGCATGATCAACGTTTCCAGCGGCGGAAACGACCATGCCCGACGGTTGGTAATGCTTCTTATAGAAACTGCGAATAGTGCTTCTACTCAACTGCTTAATCGAGTCTGTCGTGCCAAGGATGGGTCGACCTAAAGGAGTGTCGCCGTAAAGAAGCATGGCGAAATCATCATGGATGAGATCACTTGGGTCGTCTTCATACATCGCAATCTCTTCAAGAATGACGCCACGTTCATCATCGACATCTCCACCACGTAACAATGCATCGGTGACAACATCACACACAACGTCAATCGCCATCGGCAAATCACGGTCGAGCACTTTAGCGTGGTAACAGGTGAGTTCTTTGCCAGTGAAAGCGTTAAGGTCACCGCCAACGCTGTCGACCATCGAAGAAATTTCTAAGGCACTTCGACGAGATGTCCCTTTAAAAAGTAGGTGTTCAAGAAAATGTGCGGAACCGTGCTGAGCTGGGGTCTCATCGCGCGACCCTGCTGTCACCCAGACTCCGAATGCGGCAGAGCGAACACCGGGTACTTGCTGGGTAACAATGCGCAACCCACCAGGGAGAACGGTGCGGCAGACAATGCTGCCGTCGTCCTCCCTGAGCAGGGTGGATGTTTGTGCGCGAGCCATTGTGGATTAGACCGCTGGCTCTTCAACTACTGGAGCCAATGACAGTTTGCCGCGTGGATCAATTTCCTTGATCTCAACCTGCACCTTGTCACCAACCTTGAGTACATCTTCAACAGCTTCGACACGCTTTCCGCCAGCCAACTTCTTGACCTCGGAAATGTGTAGCAAACCATCTTTTCCTGGGACTAACGAGATGAAGGCACCAAAGGTGGTGGTCTTCACAACGGTGCCCAGGTAGCGCTCGCCAACTTCTGGCATTGTCGGATTGGCAATCTGGTTGATTGCCGTGCGAGCAGCCTCGGCTGATGCACCGTCCGTAGCGCCAATGTAGATCGTGCCGTCATCTTGGATCGTGATGTCAGCGCCGGTCTCTTCTTGAATCTGGTTAATGATCTTGCCTTTGGGCCCAATCACTTCGCCGATTTTGTCGATCGGAATCTGCACGCTGATGACACGTGGCGCAGTTGGCGCCATCTCGTCGGGAGCATCAATTGCTTCTGCCATGACTTCAAGAATGGTCAGACGCGCGTCGCGAGCCTGATTCAAAGCAGCAGCGAGGACTGAAGCCGGGATGCCGTCGAGCTTGGTGTCGAGCTGAAGTGCAGTCACGAAATCCTTCGTGCCCGCAACCTTGAAGTCCATATCGCCATATGCATCTTCCGCACCGAGAATGTCGGTGATTGCAACAAACTCCTGCTTGCCATCAATCATTCCGGATATCAAGCCCATTGCAATACCCGCTACTGGAGCACGCAATGGCACACCGGCGTTGAGCAATGACATGGTGGAAGCACAGACAGAACCCATCGACGTAGAACCGTTTGAACCAAGTGCTTCTGAAACCTGACGGATTGCGTATGGGAAATCTTCACGTGATGGAAGCACTGGGATCAAGGCACGCTCTGCAAGTGCACCGTGGCCGATTTCGCGACGCTTTGGTGAACCAACACGACCAGTCTCGCCTACTGAGTAAGGAGGGAAGTTGTAGTTGTGCATGTAGCGCTTGCGGTTTTCAGGATTCAAAGTGTCAAGTTGCTGTTCCATGCGAAGCATGTTCAGTGTGGTGATACCAAGAATCTGAGTTTCACCGCGCTCAAAGAGTGCTGAGCCATGAACTCGAGGAATAACCTGAACTTCAGCCGACAACGTACGAATATCAGTCAACCCACGGCCGTCGATACGAATCTTGTCGCGAAGGACTCGCTCACGCACACTGTTCTTGGTGACCGAACGAAGCGCAGCAGAGAGTTCCTTCTCACGACCGGCAAACTTTTCGCCGAGAGCAGCAAGAACTTCACCCTTGATTACGTCCAAGCGATCTTCGCGTTCCGCCTTGCGAACGATCGTGAGTGCCTGAGTGACCGAATCAGCAGCAACGTGAGCGACTGCGTCATAAGCGTCATCTTCGTACTCGAGGAAGATTGGGAAGTCGGCTGTTGGCTTGGCAGCCTTTGATGCCAATTCGATCTGAGCTTCGCACAGTGCGCGAATGAAAGGCTTTGCAGCTTCAAGGCCCTGTGCAACTACCTCTTCGGTCGGAGCAGTAGCGCCACCGGCAATGAGTTCGATTGTGCGTGAAGTCGCTTCTGCTTCAACCATCATGATGGCAACGTCGTCACCAGCAATGGAACCGGCAACAACCATGTCGAAAACTGCTTCTGCAACTTGGTCATGTGTTGGGAAAGCAACCCACTGATTGCGAATCAAAGCAACGCGAACGCCACCAATTGGGCCGCTGAAGGGCAAGCCGGCGATCTGTGTTGATGCAGACGCAGCGTTGATCGCGACAACGTCATAGATATCTCCGGGGTTCAAGGCCATCACTGTGACCACAACCTGGACTTCATTGCGCAAGCCCTTAACGAATGTTGGGCGCAATGGGCGATCGATCAAACGACAGGTAAGAATTGCATCCTCACTTGGACGTCCTTCACGACGAAAGAATGAACCTGGGATACGACCGACGGCATACATACGTTCTTCAACATCCACGGTGAGTGGGAAGAAATCAAATGAATCACGTGGCGATTTGCCAGCACTTGTTGCTGAAAGCAGCATCGTCTCTTCATCGAGAGTGACGGTTACTGCGCCTGCAGCCTGCAGTGCAAAGCGACCGGTTTCGAAGGTGATGACACGCTTGCCTAGTGCACCGTTGTCGATAACGGCTGTTGCTGTTGTTATTTCGGAACCCTCCACGGGTGCCTCCTCTTGGTTAACAGGAGCGCTCGCGAGTTGTCGGCATGTGGCGGTCGTCGATCGAGGCCCACGGGTGTTTCGCACCCGGAAGTCACTACCGAGGACCGACAGGCGACATTGTCGCAGCGTCCCGAATCTCTTATCTATATGAAGTTATGCCTTGCGGAAGGTATCCGCAGGGATGAAGCAAGTCCCGGCACGACTCGCGTGCCGGGACTTAAGACTTAGCGTCGGATACCGAGCTTTTCGATGATCGAGCGGTAGCGCGCGATGTCACTCTTGACCAAGTACTGGAGAAGGCGACGGCGCTGACCGACAAGAAGCAATAGCCCGCGACGGCTGTGGTGATCGTGCTTATGTTCTTTGAGGTGACCTGTGAGGTCGTTAATGCGACGGCTCATCAATGCAATCTGAACTTCTGGAGAACCAGTGTCAGTGGGTGATGTGCCGTACTCAGCGATAATTTCTGCTTTTACTGCCTTGTCTAGCGGCATGATTTTCCTCTCGGGCGCGCCCCATGGGAGCACTTTCAACTGTCGACACGAATCTCGGAGCGCCCGCTCCTTGACCGTCTGGAGGGCCAAGACTACCAGCCTTAGCTCAAGCCCAATACCGCTCGGGTTTTGGTCACGTCTGCAGCCATTTGCTCTATGAGGCCCTCAAGCCCCTCGAAAATGAGTTGTCCACGCAGATATTCGACAAAGATGACCGTCACCTCTTGGCCATAAAGATCCAGGTCGGTTCGGTCCAACGCATAGGTCTCAACCCGGCGCTGAGCCCCAGCAAACTGTGGGTTAGTTCCCACCGAGATGGCTGCGGGAAGTCGATCTGCGCCCACAACGAGCCAACCCGCGTAGACCCCATCAGCGGGAACCACTGGGTTACCGACTAATTCAAGGTTTGCCGTGGGATAGCCAAGTTCGCGTCCCCGATGATCACCGTGCACAACGACGCCCGACAAGTCATAGTTTCTTCCAAGCACCTTGGCTGCCTCGCCAAGATCACCAGCCGCCAACGCCTTACGCACTCTGGTCGACGACCAGGGCTCTGCATCAGCTGCAAGACCTACTTCAGTGACGCTGAAGTGGTAGCGCTCACCTGCTTCGCGCAACGTGACGATATCTCCAGCGCCTTGATGTCCGAAGCGGAAATTCTGCCCAATGACTACAGCGCGCACATGTAACTTGTCATGCAACACACGATGGATGAAAGTTTCTGGATCCCAAGTTGCTACCTCTGGTGTGAATGGCAAGACAAATACATCGTCTACTCCGGCATTGAAGAGTAGGAACCTACGCTCGGCCAACGAAGCCAACGACTCGGGAGCCAACTCAGGTCGGACAACTACGAGCGGGTGCGGATCAAAGGTCAAGGCAATCAACGGGACACCCATCTCCTGCGCGATCTCATGCGCGCGCGAGATTAATGCTTGATGGCCTTTGTGGACTCCATCGAAGACGCCGATGCAGACAACGGCACCTTGGTCTTCGTGTTGATGGCTCATGGGGCTCTTACCTTAGGTCAGACGAATACGGCGAGGTACTTGGCAGTCGGGCCATGCTGCTCAGCGAGCGCTAAAAAGGTGCCAGTCTTATCGAAAATGGCAATGACTGGATCGGAGGATTCAACATATGACCAGTCGATCCGGCGCCCGTTACGAACAAATCCAGCATCATCATCTGTGACAGTCCAGGTAGGAAAAACTCTTGCTGCCGCCTCTTCGATGGGCATGAGCGCTGTTTGTGGGCTCTGTAAAGAGCCAAGAGTTTCTAGGGAAATCGCATCAGTAAGTGTCCAAGGTCCCACTTGAGAGCGACGCAGTGCAGTGAGATGTCCGCCGATGCCCAGTTCGTTGCCAAGATCTCTTGCCAAGGCCCGGATGTAGGTTCCTGAACTACAGACAACTTCTACATCGACATCGAGGTAGCCCTCGCCAAAACGATGTTCTCCTGCGGTGAACTCACGAATATGTACTCGTCTTGGTTTGAGATGCACTTCACCTCCGGCGCGCACTTTTGCATAGGCCCGCTGGCCATCAACTTTTATCGCGCTTACCGAACTTGGCACTTGGTCGATATCTCCAGTGAGAAGCGCGATACCGGCAAGCACCGATGAGAATTTCACGTCAGCGATAACTTCAGGCAGTGCGTGTTCAATAACTTCGCCCTCGGCATCATCAGTGATGGTGCTCTGCCCCAACCGGATTGTTGCGCTGTAGGACTTGTCGGAACCAGAGATGAACCCCAACAAGCGTGTGGCCCTGCCAACACCGAGTACTAAAACACCCGTAGCCATCGGATCCAAAGTTCCCGCATGTCCAATCTTGCGGGTATTCAAAATACCGCGACTTCGCCCCACCACATCATGCGAAGTCCACTCGCTGGGCTTATCAATGACAAGGAGACCGTTCACACTTCCTCGCTGTCAACCTCACGCGGGTGACGATAAGGATCAACATCTCCGGCGTACGTACCCTGCGCGGCTTGAAGATGGACTCTTTCGTCATCCTGTTGGGCCTTGCGGAGCAGCTCTTCAACGTGTCGTGCATTTTCAGGCATTGCATCAGCGAAAAAAGCAAGGGACGGGGTGAATTTAATACCCGTTTGCTTGCCTACTTCGCTACGCAAAAGTCCCTTTGCAGATTCAAGAGCTGCCGCTGTTTCATCTTGCTCTTTGGCATCACCAAACACCGTATAGAAAACCGAAGCTTCGCGTAGATCGGGCGTCATGCGCACGTCAGTGATCGTAATGAATCCCAAGCGGGGATCCTTCACTCTCTTTTCGAGCGTTTCAGCCACGATCACGCGAACGCGATCTTCAAGTTTGTGCTGGCGCGCCTTACTCATGGCTTACGCGGCTTCTCGCGCATCTCGAAAGTTTCGATGAGGTCGTCAACCTTGACGTCTTGGAAGCTTCCAAGGTTAATACCGCACTCGAACCCGTCGCGCACTTCTGTCACGTCATCCTTGAATCGACGTAAGCCCGCGATTGCCACACTTTCAGCAATCACCGCTCCATCGCGTATGAGACGTGCCTTTGAGTTACGCCTAATTTCGCCACTTTGAACAAGGCAACCAGCGATAGTGCCGAACTTTGACGACTTGAACACATCGCGCACCTGCGCGGTACCGAGTTGCACTTCTTCGTATTCCGGCTTGAGCATGCCTTGAAGCGCTGCTTCAACATCATCAAGTGCTTGATAGATGACACTGTAGAAACGAACATCTACACCCTCGTGAGCAGCAAGGTCTGCGACCTTGCCTTCTGGCTTAACGTTGAATCCGATGATGACGGCTTTAGAAGCCGCGGCCAACGTGACGTCATTCTTGGTGATCGAACCGACTCCACGGTGAATGACTCGCATTGACACTTCATCACCGACATCGATTTTTGTAAGTGCCTCTTCAAGCGCTTCAACCGAGCCGGATACGTCGCCCTTAATGATCAAGTTCAGTTGGGCAACTTCACCCTTTTCAACAGACTCAAGGAAGTCTTCAAGCGAACGCTTCACGCGATTCTTTGCCAGCATCGCGTTACGTTCACGCGCTTGTCGAGTCTGAGCAATCTGGCGTGCGATGCGGTCTTCAGAGACGACTAAGAAGCTGTCACCAGCACCTGGCACAGACGTCAATCCAAGAACCTGAACCGCGGTTGACGGACCAGCTTCTTCGATGACATTGCCCAAGTCATCATGCATTGCACGAACGCGACCGAATGCATCGCCAGCGACGATTGAATCGCCAGCGCGCAAGGTTCCACGCTGAACCAAAACCGTTGCAACTGGACCACGGCCACGGTCAAGGTGAGCTTCAATTGCTACACCTTGAGCCGGCTGATGTGGATTCGCACGCAAATCAAGGGCTGCATCCGCGGTCAACATGACTGCTTCAAGCAACTGATCAATACCTGTGCCATTGAGCGCTGACACATCGATGAACATCGTGTCACCGCCGTATTCTTCAGCAACCAAGCCATATTCGGTGAGCTGGCCGCGGACCTTTGTTGGATCAGCGCCTTCTTTATCGATCTTGTTC
>Ga0114974_10000359_pt1 | contig 38913 bp, 52 predicted proteins | sample S_130206_EF_Meta_FD_87318 | JGI IMG/M metagenome (GOLD analysis project Ga0114974, IMG submission 87318) | Freshwater microbial communities from Lake Simoncouche, Canada to study carbon cycling - S_130206_EF_MetaG | ecosystem: Environmental > Aquatic > Freshwater > Lake | place: Lake... | reverse complement strand
TCGTCCTCGTCCTCGTCCTCGTAAACTTCAGGGTACAGAGTACCCACGTGCTTACCAAGCACGTTCCTGGCGGCGAACATGAGCCCGTAACTCATGTCCTCTGCGAGAACCACATCACGGCCACACGCCTTAGCGTAGTGACCTGCAAGCACCGTAGCCGACTCCAGGACTGGGAGCAAAAGATCGGTCGCCGTCTGCTCATACGCTTCTGTATTCATTATGTTACTTGGCATCGCACGTTTTAACTAAAAGAAGTTGGAAAACACCACCTTGGCCGAGTTGTTGGATGTTTCCATGAAATTATAGGACGCTGCATAAACTCTGATATTTACGTTAGTTGGGGTGGGATTGATGTACATGTACAAATTTTGATTCTGAATTCGTGAAAGGTTCACAGACCCCGATGGTGCATCATCCTCTGGATCCAAGCTGAAAGAGTACATATAGAATATGCGGTCCGGGACCCTGGTGTGAAACTCTAGTGGCTGGATGGTTCGCAAGAATTGGGGTGACCCAACATTCTTTGCGATGCGCTCTGTGGTGTTAAAGTCAAACTGGAGCTGGGCGAGGAGGTCGCCAGTTCCTATGGTTCCCGAGGCTGCGGCCGCTGTTGCCACGTTACTATAGTCGTAACCACGTGCAGAGTCTTGCTGCATGACGAAATAGAGTTCTTTGACTGGATTGTAAAAATTGAGACCACAGTGGACGAAGTTGGTGCCGTACGGTGCAAAAAATTGGTTGAGCTGAACTTGTTCAAAAATTTGTATACGGGATTTACGAATAAAATCAATTTCATTTTGAGCCAAGTAGGTGTACTCTATGTTCAATTGAGCAGTGAATGGTGTCGTAATGAGCGTAGAAGGGGACGTGAAGTATGTTGATGGGTTCCATACGATCCTGATAGTCACATCCTCTTTGAATGCGCACAGGGGTAGACCCTTTTTGAAGACGGAGAAGGGGAGCGGAACCGTATAAGCGAGCTGAGGTGTGTTCACATATTGAAGATTCTTGCCGTCAAGAAAAGACAGGGCCGTCTGTTTTCCTTTGGGAATTGTGAGATCAAACATCATCTCAATATATTCCCCGTAAAGGCGTTCTATGAGCTCGGTCCCTATATACAGTTCCACGTACTGAAACATGAGGGTCCCGACAGAGTCAAGCACGTTCACGCCTGCGGGTGGGGTCGGGAAGACTGTGTAGAGCGCCATGTTTGTGATGAGGTCACCATTGCGTGGAAGGATCCTGTGGTTTTGAGATCCAAATGACACACCCTGCTCGTCAAATATGACTCGGTCCACACGGGAAGCGAAAGGCGTTTGACCCTGATATTTTTCTACAAAATATGTAACTTCTGGATCACCACTCAGTGAAATGTCCTCTTGACCCAGAAATGACAAACTGGCACGACCGGCCATATCTAGTAATTGCTAAGCATTTATTTTGCGCCTAAAGGCTCACTAATGGAACATCACACCTGCTATACCGTTTTCAATACGCAAGACGTTTTGACTCAGAGCTATAACTCCTAGAGTTTTTGAAGGATAGTTTCCGGCCGAGTTGGTGACGTTGAATTCAAGAAGCGTCTGACGGATCCTACTAAAGTTTATTTGACCAGATGAAACCGTAGCGAATGGATCTGTAGAAAAGGCATACATGTAAAACTGGCGCCCATAGGTATTAGGTTGTTGACTTGTGATGACGTTTGGTTTTGAAAAGAAATTGATGTGTTTATGGAAGGGCTCTATGGCACCAACATAAAGTGTATTTGTAGTGGAAGTTAAAAACGCATCTTCCCCGTTGAATGTCATACCGAATGTGACGGCGTCTGTCCCGCTTCCAGGGGTTGTGTAATTGTAGGGTAAATTTGTATCAGGGTGTATGAGAAAAAACAGCTCCTTGATTGGGTTTTTGAATTTTAGATTAAAAATAGAAGATCTGAAATTTTGGACAAGAGGGAAGGCGTCATACTGACACTGTGTAATGACATAGTCAAGTTGGTGACTTTGGAACCAGTCAATTTCAGGGTTGGAAAGGTATGCGTATTCTGTAATGATGGTTGCTTGGAGTGTTGGATTTGTAACTGAAATTGATGTCAAGTTTGAAAAGTTATTAAAAGTGATCCAAACCTCCACGTCCTGTCTCCCGAGAGCAGTGATGGGCAGTGCCAGCTCAGGTTTATCGTAAAAGTAATATGGTAGGTTTACGTAATATGTACGACCAGGGGGTGGGACGCCCGTTTGTGTATCGTACTTGCCTGTCAAAAGCTGGAGACCTGGTTGATTTTCATAAGGAACGTTCAATTCGTTCCAAACTTCTATATAATCCCCTGTAAGAGTTTGAACCGTTTGACCACCTATTTTCAGATCAGCTCGCGCAATAGCGAGTGTACCTACAGAGTCGTAATAGTTATATGTTTTATTCAAATAATTGTATGCTGGAGTACTTATGGGAGTTAAGCTAATGTATGTGCCGCTATTCACATTTGATACAGGATTCTGTGTTGTGATTGAAACTGAATACGTCCCTGCTATATTTGATACAGTGAACGGTACTGAAATGGTATAAGGCGGCGATCCGCTCGTACCAAGTGTATAATTGAAAAACGCATTTGAATTTGTAGAAGTGTTTGTAATAATTACGTTTGTTACTGGGCTTGATGTATAAAAAACACCCGTTAACATATATGATGCTGCTTTGATAAACGTGAGAGTTCCAGATGTATTTACAGAAATCATAGAAGAATTTGAGTACGTGTTGAAATTTGTTGATAAATTGAGAGGGGTCGTAATGGTATTGGATGATGAAGACAATAGAACACCGTTATACGGAAGAATAGTTCCCGGATCGGTACCTGGAAGAACGCCCACCTGATTTATAGTGAAAAAAGAGTTGGCTGATATATTTGAAAATGATTCAGTTGACGAGACATTGAGATAGTATGAAAGATTTGAATCTGCTACGAGAGGAATGGAAAACCCGTATGTAGGATTGCGCCCTTGTGACGACATGTCATAGACGTAAACGATGTTCGCCCGTTCTCCGATGGCTATATTTGACACGTACGATTCTGTGGCTGTGTTTGAAAGTGACAGGACACCTGAAATCAGGTAGGAGCCACTGGTTGCAAACTTCATCATAGAATTGGTGTCCAAAGTGACTGTAGAGTTTAAAATAGGGCCTATATTTCCATAAAGGGGCACGGGGGCCAATGATTTGCGCGAAAGCGTCACGTCTTTTGAAAATTGGTACGTGTCATTGGCATATGTCGCGCTAAAGTAACTTCCCGACAGGGCGGTGCATGGCATATTCGTCTGTACGTAAAAGTAGTAATAGGTCCCTCCATTCGTTTCGTATATTGGTATGACGGCCGGGGATGTGGGATTTGGTGAAACGGTATACGTGTAGGTGTACAAAAATGTAGGGGTCACAGGGACGGTTCCAGTCGTGTTAGTACCGTAACTTATGGAAACAACTGCGCCTGCGCTTAGGTTAAACCCTGCCCGAAGTGTATAGTATCCTGGAAGTTCAAACTGGATAAGACCAGCGGCTGATATGATAAAACTCGTGGAAATCTGATAGGGAAATAACCAATATGGGGAGTTCGTACCTGGTGTCAATGCGTTAAAGTTTATAAGCTGTGGTGAACTTGTTGTGAACAAGACGGGTTGCGCCAAGTAAATATATAGACCGAAAAATGAATTTTCCGCGAGTGGTGTTGTTTGAAACCACCCCGCCTCTTGAAGAGTAAAATCAGGTGTCAATGTTGATATATACGTATTCGCTTGGGTATTTATACTTGAATTTGCTGATAAATTGGAAAGTGGCGACACCGTTGCATTGTAGACGAGGTTTCCAGTGGCATCCAAAGTTGAATAGTTTATTGGATCAAGTCCCCAGAAAACTGATGAACCAGCATTCGTTGCAGAAAATCCGGATTGGACGATGACGTTTGCAACGTTACTGAATATAAACTTGTTTGTTGAAGTTGAATAGCTGGTGAACTGGGAAAATGGCCTGAGCCATGAGTTTATTATAGCCACGTTTGTTGTATAGAAACTGATATCAAACGTTGATGAGATGAGGTCGGACACGGTTCCATTTGAAAACCCAAACTTGAGAGCCGGGAAACTTGATGAAGACGGAAGGGTAGACCATATCCAGTCGTTTGTTGGGTTGAAAAGTGGGGGCAAGGTCATTTTGAGTGTGAGCCCTCTTATGAGATCACCCTTGGGTGGAATCCTACATATACTTGTTTTACCGTAACCAACATCCTGACCGTTAAAAGCAATATCATAGGCCTCTAGGACAAAAGGTGTGTGGCGCTTATATACACCTGAAAAGTACGTCACCTGAGGCTCCCCTGTGAGATACGCGTCTTGTTGCCCAAGAGCCACAAGTTGAATATATCCGGCCGACATTGAAGTCTCCTCTAGTAGGTGTCAACATCTTTTTATCATAAATGCTTCCCGCGCTCCAGGCCATCCTCAAATTTGTTTATAAATTGTAGGACGGAGATGGCTCTCCAATTACGAAAGTTTGACCCTTCAAAAATGGCCGACGACAAGGTGTGCGTTTTCATAGGCAAAAGAGGTACTGGCAAAAGTACACTGGTCACGGATATCCTGTGGCACAAGCGCCATCTTCCAGCGGGGATCGCCATGTCGGGTACCGAGGAAGGCAATGGGTTCTATAAGCAGTTTATTCCAGACCTCTTTGTTTTTGGAGACTATAACCGTGATGCGCTTGAACGGCTCATAGAACGACAAAAGAAGCTCTTGGCGGTTGGCCGGTGTCACCCCGTTTTCGTGCTCATGGACGACTGTATGTACGATCGGGCATTCATGCGCGACACGGCTATCCGGCAGCTGTTTATGAACGGTCGCCACTGGAAAATCTTCTTTATGATGACGACCCAGTACTGTATGGACATGACCCCTATGATTCGGACCAACGTTGACTACGTTTTTGCACTTCGTGACAACGTACGTCAGAACCGCGAGAACCTCTACAAGGCGTTCTTTGGAGTGTTTCCAAACTTTGATCAGTTCTGTCAGGTGATGGACGCTTGTACTGAAAACTACGAGTGTCTAGTGCTTGATAACACGTCAAAGTCCAACAAAATCACGGATTGTGTGTTCTGGTACAAGGCTCCCATCCGTCGCAACTTTCACGTGGGTGGTCCTGCATTTTGGCAGTATCATCAGCGCCACTATAACCCCAGGGCTGTGGCGCGGCAGGCGGCGGAACCCGTCGTGAAACGCAAAGGAGGCGTCGTAACGGTCGTTAAGAAGAAGTAGCGCGCTCTTGGCTCTTTTATTTTTTACCTGAAAACAACAGATGTTGACTTATGATCCTAGTGTGGACACTATGTCTTCCCCTATTCCACAGTCCACTGAAATGTCTGTAAACGAGGAACTCGCCCGGGCAGCACTCAACAGGGACGCTGGCACCGAGACCAAGTCGGTCCCGACCGGTTTACTGAAGAATTTTCAGTCAGAAAAAAACGTTGACGAATCTCAAATGGCAGATTTCTCAACTCCAATTGAGGAGGTCATGGCAGGTCCAGGTCAGATGCTTCAGAACGAGATGATGGGCTCGCCCTATGCCCAGCCACAGCAGGCGCCGTCTGCCTCGCGCAAGCGGGGTGGCGATGAGGGGTCAGATGCTGGGGGTCGCGCATCAAAGAACCCTTTCGGTCTCACCGATGAGCAGTTCCAGGCGGTGCTGGCTGGTGTGGCGGCAATCGTCGCCTTCTCCAAGCCCGTGCAGTCGCGTCTTCGCACTATGGTGCCCAAGTTCGTCGGCGAGTCCGGTGACGTCTCGTTGACGGGCCTGGTTGTGACGGCGCTCGTGGCGGCGATTGTTTTCTACTTTGCCAAGAAGTTCATTGCAGACAAGGCTTAGCGCTCATCATCTTTGATGACGTCACCACAGTAGGTGCGAACGCTAGAGGCGGTATAGAACCCATTGTCAATGCAAAGTTTCTTGAGTTTTGAAAAATTTGTCCAAAAATTAGTCGTGTGATCGTATTCTGGAACGGACATGTGCGCCAGTTCATGGATCATCACATACATTGCCGAGTTTACATCGTTTCCATCAAGACAGATGTAAATTTCATACCCCTTGTTCACGTTTGAACCAATGGGCCCTTTACTCTTTGACCAATCTTTCATACCCGTGATAATTGATGGTCTGAGGACCCCCTTCCACATAGGGTCCCCTGTTTGGCGAAGCATATCCAGTATGGCCCAGTATTTCTGCTTGATTTCAGTTAGCATAGGTGGCTCCTGGTTATTAGTAAAAATTATGAATAACACTATGAGCATGGTCACTAGTAAAGTGATCCACGCCCACATCCTGATATTACTCAACTTTTTTAAAAACGAATTTTGAATATAAATCAGAAATCATCCCGTTGGGTCGGCTTATCATAGGCTCCCATAACACGAGATGGAGACCCACATCTTGAAGGTCCTGAATAAGTTGGACGGGTGAAAGGGTTGGTTCCTCACGACCACCATCTGCATAGAAAGGTCCATCAACCAGACGCACCATCAAGTTCTGACCTCCATGGAGCCATGCAATTTCGTTTCCTAATTGATCCTTGAAATGACCAAACTCGTCAATCATGGACTCTGCACGGTCCTTGTCGGGTGTGATGCCTATGAGCAACCCCCCAGGTTTCACCGAGATGCCCAAAGCCTTGATTGAATTTTTGTATGTCAATTCATTTTCAAAAATATAGTGGAGTGAAAAGTTGTAGCAGACCACGTCATATGGTCCGGCGAATGCAGCTTGAATGATGGTCCCTGGCCCCAAAAAGTACACGTCCGTATCAACGGTGCCTGCACGGCTTTCAGCCTCCATCAGGGACTCTTCGTCAGGGTCTATGGCAGCCACGCGGACTTTGGCGTCCTTCCATTTCCATAGATCGCCTCCACGCCCACATCCACAGTCAAGCACGAAGGAGCCGGGCTTGACCCATGTTTGAATCAATTGACGTTTACAATTGTTGTGAAGTTTGCGTAGATCCAGATTCATTGCGTTTCAGGGCTTAAAAAATAAGCTCCTTTTCCTTTTATATGGCTACTCTTGAGCAGGATTACCTTACGGTTCCAGGACAGCTTTTTGCGTGCATTTCGTTTGTCGGTCCAGACCAGCCTCAGAAGAATGAGAAGTTGGGTATGAAGATCCGCGGCTGCTTCGGCACTCGTGACGAGGCGGCATCTCACGCCAAGCGCCTCCAGAAGGAGGATGCTATTGTTGACATTTACGTCGTTGACATGTACAAGTGGCTGCTGGTCCCCCCAGACCGTGAACAGATTGAGGACGTTCACTACCAGAATGAGAAGCTGGAGGAGATTATGACCAAGTATCGTCAGAACCAGGCGGCTGCGTCAGCCATGTTTGAGAAGCGTAAGCGTGACATGATGGCCAAGCCACAGGACGGCGAGTTCCCATACATTGACCCGTCCGATGAGAACTCCAAGTTTTACACCAAGCCAGATGTGCCACCCATTCCTCACCCAGCGGAGATTGTGGAGGAGCTGCGCAAGGAGTTCCCAGACAAGACGGTTGCGGAGCTGGTCGTCATGGCTGATGAGCGCGTGAACAAGATTATTGAAGAGCGCCGCCTCCCGGCAGTGGAGATCACCTCCATCACCGAGGCTGAGAACGAGGGTGAGGACGAGGTCCCCGACGCTCCGAACTAAAACCTAAATAAATAATAGATGGACTCACTACCGACGCCTCAATATATTTTTGTGGCCCTCACGGGGTCTTTAACAATATTAAGCAGCGTGTATCTTTTGAGTAGGGGGTACGTAATGCCTATAGCCGCAGTAGTGGCTGTTGGGTTAATAGTATGGCTTTCATGGAAACGCGTCAAAACATCAGTAGTGTCCCAACCCCCACCGCCAGATGAATCACCCTCACAATTTACTGTTTTCAGAGATATGGAACCCGCTGATCAAACTCGTGTAAACCCCTGGGTTGGGTTTTTACAGGAGGATGTGTATGCGCACCGCACAGGGCCTATCGGCACCTTTGTCGGTAACAACGACTATGTTAAAAACGCACCTTTGTATCCTTTTACTTAGGATTTACAATAATAGGTCTCATATTCATAATAATAACCCCAATAACTATCCCAAGAAGAACCAAAGCCATTTGGTTGTCCTTGAGCGAGTCAAACACGTTTTTCTTTGGGGGTTCGTACATAGGGACGAAGCGACGCTGTTGCGGCTCTTCAAACTCGTGAGTAGGTGTCCACACGTCACGCGGTATTTCACTTTCTTGGAGCGGGGCGCTTCTTGACGGCGGTTCGTTGCTTTTTGACAGGAACGGCAGGTTCTCCATCCTCACTGTCTGAATCACCACTCTCGCTTTTATCTGGCACTACAAACCCATCCAAATTACCATCTTCATCTGCGTCCTCCTCGTCATCCTCCTCGTCCTCATCCTCAAAAGATTCGTCCGACTCAATATCAGACTCTTCGTCATCATAATCATCGGGGCCGTAGTCGTCCTCCACCTGCTCAACGGGCTCGTAACGCTCTGGCGCCTTGGTGACGCGACCAGAACGCGTGCGTGTGGGCTCACTGCCCGTGACTTTTGACGGGTCCTGGGTCTCGCGTGTCGACATATTCTGGGTATTCCGCGAGTGATTCGTTTAAGTAACGTGGAAAGAAGTAAAGACCCTTGGAAAGTGCATTTTGATTCAAAATTACTTCACCTTCATATCCGAGCTGGGAAGCGATAACAGCCAGCTTTTCCTGGATATCGGCATCGTCCGCGCGTCTAAGACCAAGCCCTAGGTCTCTTATGTTTTCAGCCGCAGCATATAGGGCTTCAGCAGACTCATCCAACCGGGTTGAAGCCAACCGTTCGAACTCGTGGAGGTTCTCCAGAAATCTTGCCCAATTCGTCGGATCCAGACCCGAGTACGGATGAACCATGTGCTCGTACTTTTTGAAAGTTTTCCGAGGCCCCATTGGGAAAAATATCCATAAGAAAGCAATTAGAAGGACTACCCACAATAGCAACATCTTTGAGTTGCTCTACTATAGATGGAGGAAGAATATGTTCCTGACCCCTAAACTCACCGCACTCCTCGTCAAAACACCTCTGAGAAATCCGCCTGATACCTATATGAAACCACACGTGATTGCTCTTGTGGTCCTTGTGAATTCTTTCACAATATTTAGAGTCAGTCTGGACGTACCAACCCTCATGCTCGTGACGCTGCACCTTCTTCACCTTTGACCGTGACTGACCTTCTAGATATTTTTGAATAAATTCTTCAAGGTGGCTGATATCATGGAGGGCTTCGCGGGTCACCTCCCGTTCTTCTGTACGAACTGCGAACAGCTCCAAAGTTGCCGCATCGGGTGTCTTCTGGAACTCGCGGTCACCGTTCAAACTGCGCCACGGAGTATACGGGTCACCTGTGGGTTTTTTGTGAGACCAGAGCATCCGGAGACCAGAACCTCCATACACGGAAGCGTCAATGATCTTGTCCCAGTCAAACGCAAAGTCACTTGTCAAACTCAAGACTATTTTTGATCTAAAATTAAGAGCCTGAGTTCTGGTGACGACCAGGTTCGGCCAGTGAATGTGGACTCCGGATTTTATGAGGCCATCTGCAATAGCCCTTGGTCTAGCGCGAGCGATTATGCAATCGGACGACGTTCCTAGGGCTTGGTGAATTACAGAACAAAATTGTATAAGATCTTCATCCTTCAGTTTCTCTTGAGCCTTGTAGTCTAGGTCCACGAAAAATTTGAAAAGTTCCGTCTTTTGCTCAACCACATACAATTTCGTTCCAGAATTCACAACCGATATGTACTCCCTGTAGAATTCTTGGGTTTCTTCAGGGGGGACAAACAAGATACCGCCCGACATGAGGACATGGGTCCCCGGCCCCTTGGGGACCCGCCAGCGGTCAATTGAATTATTCATTAAAATATAAAGGACCCAAGTCTTTAGTCCTCGTCACTTGACGAATCCAAAAGCCACGACAATATATGCTTGTGGCGCTGCTTGGTAGTAGCTTCTGCTGGCGCCTTGAGCTCCTCCACAATCTCCTCCTCCTTTTTGGTCAGTGGCACCTCCTTGGTCTCTTCAGCCTTGGGATCTTCCGTCTTGGTCTCGTTTGACAATGCTTCTAACTCCTTCTCTTCTTCAATCTTCTGAATTTCATAGCACAATTTGAGGAGGGACATCTCCTTGGCGACCAGGGCTGGGTCAGAGTCGTCACCACGCAGCTTGACGAGGATCGTCGCGAGCTCTAGCTTGGATCGCGTCATTTTCTATTATGTTCCGCGAACTTATTAGATGCGCGACGGACGCGCCTATTCTCTCAAATTGAAAGGAGTCCAATGGGTCGTTGAGATGGCCTGTATAAACTCCGGATTGGTGATGACGTGATTGCGGATCATGGGCCACAGATTAGGACATTTTGTAATTGAATCAATTGTCTCAAACCGACAATCATCATTTTCATCATAATTTTTGCGAAAAGGTACTTCGGCCCCCTCCATCTTTTTCTTTTCCTCTGTGAATCGTTTCATAGTATGTTTATGCTCTATTGAAGTCATTGGTAAGTTAAATACGTACACGTGGTAGTGATTTATGACGTCCACACCATCTTCTAGGTCCCTAGGTTCCGGTGTGTCTGTAGTAAATTTAAAATAGGAGTACGACCCCCTTTTTAAATTTATAAGTCCGCGTGTTTCTTCTTCGAGTTCCCGAACCGCACACCGTAGTGGGTTGTAGACCTCGCGTCGGCGACACCCGCCTGTGACAAACGTCCATTCACGGTACCTCCTATCGTGTACGATGAGGAAGTGCTGAGCGTCGTTCACTTTGCTCATCGGTATCGCTATCGCTTTGTGCCTCTCTCGAGCCATGACGCTCTACTGATGTTTCGGGGGCAAAATATTTGGTCAAATTTCCCGTACGGGGATTGTACGAAGCCAAAAACACAAGGCATGCAACGAGAGCCAATAGGATCCAGTGCATTTTCTATTATATTTTATCATTTAATTGGCGTAAAGCAGCGAGCCGAGGCCGTTCTGGATTCTCAGAATGTTGTAGTTGACGGCGTACAGGTATGGAGTTGGGTAGGCGCTGGTGATGTTGGTGTTGTACAGACCGAGCACGCCGTTGGGCAGGGTTGGGGGCACGACCAGACGGAAGGTGTCCAGACGGGAGAAGTTGAGGGTTCCGGTTGGCTGCAGCTTGGACGTGTCCAGGCAGTAGCTGATGATAGCCACGTTGGCCGTAGTGTTGTTGTGCACGTAGCCGTATGGCGTGTTGTAGTACTGGGGCACGTCCACCCAGTGGATCAGGGCCCGCGAGTCACCAACGTCCACACCGTTCACCTGGGTCTTGAGCTCATAGTTGGCGGCCGTAGCCGCTCCCACGCCGTTGGCGTAAATCTGGGCGTAATTCACCGATGGGAAGGCCAGGAACTTCACAGGCTGAGCGAGCGCCAGCTCCTGGATGGGGTTGTTGCCCAGAACCACGCGCTGCACCTGGGTGACCAGCAGATCCTGGGGTGTCTTGGCGAACCAATCGCGCTCACCCTGGTCCAGGTACACGAAGTTGGTCCAGCACTGGTACTGAAGGGAGGCGTAGGTGGTGGAGGTGACGGCCGTTCCAGTGAAGAAAGAGATCGTCAGACCCGCTGCAATTGGTGCAGTGGTCTGGGATGGGTAAGCCACGGTGATGCTCGTGGCGCTGTTCACGTTGGACACGTACACGGGGCCCGTGAAAGGCAGACCGGCCACGAACTGACCGACCTGGACGCCACCTTGACTCAGAGGGCTCGTGACCTGGCCGATGGATAGGGTCGCTGTGGTGGTCGCTCCAGTGCCCTGCACTCGTGCAAGAGGAATCTGGGTAGACGCGACTGGGGCGTATAGGTTAGCCGTCTGGCCCAGATTGAACTGGGTGTCCAGGAAAGCGGCTGATGTGTTGGAGAATGACAGCACAACGTTGGAAAAGTAGCCCTGTCCAGACACCGGCGCGAATGCGTTGGAGAATGACTGAACGACCGCAGTATTCGTCTGCAAGTTGCTCGTGGGCAACACCACAAGCATACCTGGGAACAGAGGACCGGTCGTCTGTGAAATTAGAACGTTCGCCAAGTTGGACGACATAGTGACGTCAGACAGTATGTTGGCCGTGGCCTGGGGGAACGCCGACAGGACCGGGGTGGTCGTGCTGCCGATGGTGATGGTCTGGCTCAGGTAGGTGGACCAGGTGATGCGCACCTCCACATCGTGGAACTGCAGACCAATCAGGGGCAGGCACACTGACCAGTCCTTGCAGAAGAAGAACTTCAGGGGCAGGAAGGAAGTCTTCTGGTTATTGAAGGTGGCGCTGTTGTTGTTGAGGTAACGCTGGGAGAAGTTCTGGGCACCGGTGATTGGCTCAATGTCGGTCATGTACTCAATGTCCTGGGTGTCCACCACCTGGCCGCCGATGTACAGCTCAACCTTGTCAATGATGCGGGTCCAGTCTGGATTCACAAGGACGCCGCCGGTGGAATCGCGGATGGTCAGGTACACGTAGCTCAGCAGATCACCCTTCTTCTCAAAACGAATGGTGGAAATACCGCCAGCAATTGGTGCGCCCTGAATCACCTGGCGCTCCACGGAGTTTGCGTAGTGGGTATAACGCTTGTAGTTTGACCGGTAGAAAGAAACCTCTGGCTTGCCGGTCAGCCAAGCGTCCTGAGGTCCGACGGCGACGAGCTGAACAACACCTCCGCTCATTTTAGAATAAACCTATATTTTTTTACAATCAAGAAACCGTGACGAAAGGGGTGGTCATCATGGCGGCTTCTGGCGCCTTAGGAGTCGCCAACGAATATGCCAATGGATTTTTCTCCAGCTGCTGAATTGCGATATCCAAAAAGTCGCTCTGGGCACGCGGGTTGGGGTTGGACTTGAATTCGTTGAGAGGATCATCAAATTCTGGGGGCAAAGTACCACGGCCCTGGTTGGAGCCAGTGATGGCCATTGGACCGGGTTGGACGGGCTTGGACTCGGCGCGGTACTGCGTGCCTGCGCCCACCTGGTTCACGGGATCTGAGCGAACGTTCATCCGATCTGCGTTTCCTGACCGGTCATGCTTCGCACGGTATCCACTCGAGCGCGTGAGGGCCGTGTCGGTATAAGAATCCTTGGCCGCCGCGTAGGGTTGAGCCACGTTGTACTGTGGCGGGCCGTCCGACAGGGTGTCCGTGCGCAAGCCCGTCTCGCCACGAATAGTCTGTTTCTTCGTCTTGAGGTAGTTGGGGCGGCCTTCTGGAGCCACGAGAGCGCTCTGCGCGCCGCCGCCGCCATAGGCGCCTGGACCACGGTAAGCGGTCTTGGTTTGGGCCGCCTCGTGTGTGATGTCACCGATATATGCGGCGCCACCACTCTTTACGAAGGGGTTACGGGGACCAGCACGGCCCTCAAGCGTCGTCAGCTTCTCTTCATTCACGTTGACTGGGAGAGCACGGAAGTAGTCCTGGAAACCGCCTGCAGCTGGGACGTTTGGACCGACGCCCAGACCTGGACCGACGTTCATGGGCTGCTCAACTGGTGCAATGTTGTTCTGCTTATTCGTGATGTACTGACGGTTATACAAATCATAAACTGGCTGACCGTATGGCATCCGAGAATTCGTCGGTGTGATGTCCTGGAGGTTGGGAACCGCCTCCTTGGGACGGAGACGCCAGTCATCTATCCGGCGACCGAGATCGGGCGTGGTATTTTTCAAATCAAAATAGTCAGCGGAATGGGTTGCGGGTTCCACCATCATATCAATCTGACGGCGGGTAAGAGGAGCACGGGGCTTCGTGGTTGCCGGTGGGGGCGCCGAGTCATTATCGGACAACTTCTTTCCGGCAAACACAAGACCAACAACGGCGGCAAGCGCCAATGGATCCATTATTAATTAATGTACATCTTTTTTTAGCGATTCCAGGTCTTTCCTGGTTTGCTGAAATAGCGCTGAGCAAAGCGGTTATTCTGATCATCAACAAAGGTGCTGATTGGGTTCCACTCCAGCACACGGAGAGGAAGGGTTACGTAGGTGTTGGGGAAATCATAGGCCTGTTCGGACCAGCCCTTGTTCCACGCCGTCGTCGTCTGTTCACGGAGAGAGTCCTCAACCTGCGTCTTGTCCTCAAGAACAACCTGTGCTGGACCGAACCACACACCCTTCTCAAGGGTTAATGGACTCACATCAAGAGTTGGCATTATTACTTTAGTATCATATTTATTTTTACCGTCCGTTTCCAGCCTCCATCTGGACACGCTCTGGGAAGGCGGAGTAGAAGCGATCTGGGTCGCACGAGGCGCCACCTTGGTCGTGGCACTTGGGAGCGAACGGTTTGCCGTACGCCGCTTGAGCAAATCCCGTCTGGTCATTTGGAATTGTTGACGCTGGCATCGTGTAAAAATTGCGCTCAGCGTCGCGCTGACGCTCAAAAGGGTGAATCTGGCTCCATGCCTGCTGGACCTGCGTACGCACGCTGGGGTACCACGCGGCGGCAGGGCGATCTGGGTTATCCACGTAGTCGCTCAAAAGCACGTTGCCCATGGAATTCTCAACCGTTGGAAGCGTCACATTTGAGCGGAAAACAGAGGAGCGGCGCGCATCTCCGATCGTGCTGCGCAACTTACCGTCTTTAATCATGTTTGACGTCCACATATAGTACAAAATCGCAAGAGCGATACCTCCAAGCGCGAAAATGCGTGGATCACGGTTAATTATATAAACAATGCACATTGCATAAAGAACAAAACGGGTGGTGGCCGAAACGCGCTCATCAGCGGACTGTGTCGCGGTCGGCCAAAATTTCATGAGGTCACTCGTCTTGAAAATTTCCTTTGGATCCATTCTTATATTTACTTAGAAGATTTCTTCTTGCGAGAACCTGGGCGGGGCTGGGCACGCTGCTGGTGGGGAGGGGGTGCTCCACCCATGAGGGCTGCGAAAGGGTTGCCCGCACCGCCGCTTCCCATCATCTGACTGAGCATACTGTTCACACCCGCCATCAACGATTTCTCGTCAATTTGACCGTTTGGACCCATCTTCATATTCTTGGCGCAATTCTCAGCAGCCGCCTCAATTGCACTGAGCGTTTCGGGTGGAAACATACTCATAGTAGTGCCGATCATGTACAGGGACTGCAAGTACTGCCAGATGGCCTGCTTTGTATTTTCAGTGCAGTCCTCACGCTTCCAAATGACGTGCAAATTGACGCTTTTAATAAATTCATTATCCTCACTGAAGAACGCCTCGTCGCGAGCCGTCATGCGTGGGATCCATGAAGCAATCTGCTTCATAAAGGTTGGGCAATCCACACCAGTCTTGGGGGGCTCGTCGGGGAACGTGCCTGCGAGTTCTCCGAGGAACTGACCCATCATGTCATCAAATGCTTTGACGGTCGTCATGTGTTTTTTAAAAGTCTTAATTCCTTATTTAAAATGGTTCTTTCATTATTGGTCCAGAATCTCCCTGCCCCTGACTCACAATGAAGTACACAAGGATACCTACGAGGAAGGCGGGCTTGAAGTAATCTGAATTCTTCACCTTGCCTTCGTTGTTCATTTTAGCTTTGATAAATACATAGGCCATCACGACCGCCGCTGCAATCACACCGGCGCTCATGGGCTCACGGAAGTACTGATCCATCTATTAATTTGTTAGAGTTTAATTCTTTTAGGAATGCGGCAGTTTCTGAATCCGCGTGGGGGCGTCTGGGAAGAGAGACTCGCCTTCCTCATTCGGTGGTGGGGTGTTGCTTGGAACTTCGGGAGGCGTCAGTGAATTGTTCACAGTCACAGCATTATCAACGCCGCCTGGCGTCTTGCCAAACTCCATGTTGCCCGTGTTCTGAGGGAGGCCGTCAGCCACACCCTCGCCTATAGGCTCGCCATCTTCCTCCAAGTCAGGAACGTCCTCTTCCGCCTCTGGATCCTCGTCCTCGTGGTCCATATCCAAATCTTGACCAATTGCTGGAAGGGGGAGATACGTGTTGAGAATCTCGGCGGTTGGGATGAGATCCTCTATGACCACACAAATTCTCTTGTTAAATCGGGTATTCAGGTCATTGTTGCGCTCCTCCTCAGACTTGTTGTCCACGATGATGCTCGGACTCTCGTAAAGGTCCTTGGCACAGGCTTCGTAACACCGCTGGACGAACACGTCATTGGCTGGGAGCTTGATGCTGATTTTCTTGGACTTTTTATCAGTACGGATTGCACTCAGAATTTTAACGTGAATAACAAACACTGCTGCAAGCAAGTTGGGGAAAAGGACCTGATTTTTGATAATCGCCTCTGTATTTTTGAGGGAAATTGAAGAGTTCCAGGTTTTGACGCCCCGAAGGAGCTCCTGGAACACACGGGTCGTGTTTTTCCCCTGGGACTCCTTCTTGGCCTCTAGCCAAATTTCCCAAAAAGCTTCAATCATCACGGGGATCATGGCATCACAGAGCTTCTTGGTGAATCGGCGTTCAGACTCGTTGAGGATGTCCATTTACTAGTTGGCGATATTCATTTTCCTGTTTTAGTTACGCGCAGTTTCTGAGCCGTCTTTTTCAAATTTGCGAGACTTGGCAGGTAGACATCCGGTTGATGTACCTCCTTTTCCACTTCTGAATCTAAACTGGCCGCCTTGGACCACTGAACACGTATGTCAAGTGGCCCCACTAGGTTGACTGTGTAGCCTAGACGTATCAACTGTCGCGACATGTATCCCACCGTTGTCGGAAGATCATATATAGGATATCCCACAATGACCGGAGGCACCGTAAGCACTGTATCCTTGTGTCCCAGTTCAGAAGACACCTTGATTTTTCTACAAAATTGCTCAAGAAGAGCCTTATAGTACTCTTTTTTAGCAAAGTCTCGCTTCTTTTCAGAAGCTGCAATTTGTTTAGCCGAAACAGCCATCTAATTTAATTCACTAATTTAGTGCACCTGTTTACTCGCGGGTCTGGAGGTTCGTCTGGGTCATAATCATGTTCTGTTCATACGCAGCGTTGACATTTTTGAGATTGGGCTGGAGTGGCTGGTCTTTGTAGCCCTTGAGGGCACCCTTGAACTGCGAGGCCAGGTTAGCCGCCACTTCCGTCCATGGCATGTACGTATCGGATTTGTACCCTGCAGACGGATCAATAGTAGACGAGTCTCCAATGTTCAGGATGTTGACCGACCCGTCAGCCTCCACCTTGGCGTTGATGTCGTACTGGGTGCCGAAAAAGTGCTTGGTGTTGTAAAACATAATGCGTGAGCGATAGCTGCCATCTGGCTGAATGTTGACAAACACCGTATCAATAGGAGCCATGTCTGGTTTCAGAGATTGCACCTTTTCAATGATGGCCTGTACGATTGTGGGTGGTACTGGCGCAGAGAGTTCCACGTCGCCTGCTGCATAGGACGCGGTCGTCCGTCCGTTCCAGACTAAAAATGCTATACCGAGTACGAGGACCAGTATGACGATATCCTTCATTACTATGAACAAACAAAAAAGAGCCGCGTTGCCCGCCCATCCTAAAAAAACAGTCTTACAGTAGATGGCTCTACTGGTCTATTCAGACAAGTGCAAATTTTCACAGGAAATTATAGCGTTCATAAAAACCCAGCCGGCTCTTATTGAGATTATCCGGTTTCACAACGTGACGACGTCTGGCGTCCCCTCTAATAAGATCACACGTGTGCCTACTCTGGTGACGAATGAAGGAAAGATGTGCGTCGGAGCTGAAGTCAAGTCTTGGCTCGTGTCAATGGTCCCAACGGATTTTGAGTCTTGGGACATGGGTGGCGGTTTGTGTACAAATTTGGACGGGTCTGAGAATGCTGGCATGTTTGACTTGGACAAATACGGCGAGTCCCTTCAGCCAATACTGACACCTGAACTGGAGGCCCGAATCAACATGAGCGTGACCGACGCCTATCAGGCACAGAGGAAGTGAAGAGCTTTAAAGATTTTACGCGCGTGTGATGTAAGATGCATTTTCGTACAATACAGGCATCGGCTCTGAAATCGGTGTTTGAAGTCCTTAAAGATATCATCAACGATGTGAATGTCTACTTCTCAGAAAAGGGCATTCACATATTGACTCTTGACACGGCACGCGTCACCCTCGTGCACATGGAGCTTGGCTCTGAGAACTTTGAAGAGTATGAGTGCCCCACTGATATCGTCGCCGGGCTGAACATGGCCAACGTCTACAAGCTTCTCAAGTCTGTGAGCGGCCAAGACACCCTCTTTGTTCGCATTGAGGGCCGCGACTATATGGAAATTTACATAGAAAATCCAGAGAAGAAGTCTGCAACCAACTTCAAACTCAAGCTTCTGGATATCAATGAGGATATCCTAGAGTTCCCCGATATTCACATGAACGTCATCACCACCATGCCCTCTGTGGACTTTCAGCGCATCACCCGTGATATGGGTAACCTTTCAAACGAGATGGATATTATCCGTGACGGTAACAAGCTTGAGCTCAGCTGCCACGGCGACTTTGCCGACCAAAAGACGATCATTGAGTTCCCAGAGACGGTGAAACGGACGGGGAGCACCTTCAGTCTCAAGTACATAAACTTGTTCACCAAGGCGACAAACATGTGCTCCAGTGTACAGTTGATGCAGGACTCTGAGAATGAGAATATGCCCATCATCTTCAGATATACAATTGCTAATTTAGGAGATCTTAAGTTCTATTTGGCTCCAAAAATTGATTCTAATTAAGAAATTAGTTTATAGTAATTAATTATGGAAGCCAGGTACGACGAGCGAATAAAAGCATGCACAAATGACGACGAGTTGGCTGAGTATCTTCTTTCGTGCATTCCTATTATTAAAGAATACACGGCAGAAGTTTCCACTATTTCAGGAGCGACGAAAAAGGTGGCGAACATTGAGGTGGCGTCTCGCAAGGGTGTTCAACGCAAGGATATTTACAAGAAATATCTTCAAGAGGTTGAAGGGGCTTTCATTGACGGGGGTAAGAACGAGATGCATGAAAAACCCTGTTCACAATGCGGGACTATGTACGGTCGTATATTTGATGAATCAGCCTCCGAGGAGATTTGCAAGGTGTGTGGAGCGGTTGAGTATATTCTCAGTGAGGAGGTTGGCTTCAAGGAGGAGCAGGAACTAGAGAAACACATAGTATATTCTTACAAACGTGAGAATCATTTCAACGAATGGATAAGTCAGTTCCAAGCAAAAGAGTCTACACACGTCCCCGAAGACGTAATTGCTAAATTAAGAACAGAATTCAGAAAGCAAAAGGTCAAGGACCTCAATGAAATTACCCATGAAAAAGTCAAGTCCCTTTTGAAAAAGCTAAACTACGCAAAGTACTACGAACATGTACCATATATAGCAAGTATAGTAAGCGGTATCACTCCTCCAACGATGCCTCAAGAGCTTGAGGATAAATTACGTATAATGTTTCACGCTATTCAGGCACCATTTGAGAAGCATAAACCAATAAATCGCAAAAACTTTTTATCATATTCGTTTGTGTTGTACAAGATGTGTGAAATCCTCTCGGAAGATCAATACCTCCCATGCTTCCCGCTCCTCAAGAGCCGTGAGAAGCTCTACATTCAGGATCAAATTTGGGAGAAAATATGCCACGAGCTCAAGTGGGAGTTTATCCGGACGGTGTAATTAAGAATTAAAGTTTTTATGTACTACTATAGTAAATGGAAGACCTCGTAAGCACGGTCTAACAATCAATCATCTCAAGGGGCATGGGAGGCGGAGGGTTGAGGACAATCTCCTCAAACTCCAGGGGTCCATTTTTGTCTGGAAAATTGATCAGGTACCCAGTCTTGAGTTCCAAGAGCGTCAAGTAATTTCGGGTCTGAATTCGGTAAGTCTCGTTGAGCTTGCTTACCGACTTGAGCTCCACCACAACCTTGCGGTCAATGATGAGATCGGCCCGGACGTGGCCGACGTTTAGACCCGCATAGTACACCGGGACGATACGCTCGGTCTCATAGTAGATACCTTGGTTCCTCAGAGCCACCTCAAAGGCGGAGTGGTACACAGACTCGGAGTAGCCGGGTCCAAGGGACTCCCAGATGTCATTGGAAATAGTACGCAGAGTATACTCCATGAATTTTGAATTAAAATTAGTCTTAAGTAGGGATGTTTTGGATAGGTCACCTTTTAACCACACGTGTTCACTTTGATTGTATGAGTTTGGAAGACGCGTTTTGGGCAATCGCCCCTGACCTCCCCATGGCACTTTTTTTATCACCCGGGGGGGCCTTTGTGGACCCAAACACGCCTTGGCGGGTGATAAAAAACTGGTCATCATATACATATTTTTATAAGCTTCCCCATTCTTTATGGTTCCTAATTTTGATAAGAAATTCAAGAGCCAGAAAAATTTATGCTTTACATATTCTCATGGATATTCTGAGTCACACAGGTGAGTGGTCTATAGAACCGTTTTTCCCCATGGGTCCGGCGATCCACGGAATTTGGGACCCTGTTGAGTGGACCTAACGGTTCATGATGGCCATTTGTGCTACACGATTTGACGAAATCATGGGCCTGTTACGGGAAGTTAACAGCATTTCCATCATTTTGGTCTGATGGGACAGCTGTTTTTCAACAAGGGCCATCTGTTCCTTTTGAGTTTGACGGGCCATACGGGCTTCACCGTGCCGTAAAATACTGGTGACGAGGTACGTCACAATGAACATGGCTACTATGAACTGACCATATGCCGATGCTGTAAACTGGCTTAATGCCACGGCTGTAGTTGCTGTTCCCGAACCAGTTGCAAACGCAGTACTCAAAAGAGCACCCTGCTGGGCAAGCTGTGTGGCCGCTGACTTTTCTTTTAGTTTAAACGCATCGTACCAATGAGAGTTGCGAGTACTTTTAGGAACTGCCACCGTCTTTCCAGGGCCATATCCGGCTGCACCTGCAAAGTTGACGACCGCGCCAACTGGCCGCGTCGCGACAATGAGCAGGAGAGCAAACAGTGTAAGCCCCATGCGACCCTTGCGATAAAATACCATGGGTGTCGTTGAACGCAGAGCTTCGCGCGCTTGTGTCCGTGTCATTCCCAAAATACTTTCTTTGTTGAGAGAGATACGACCTGGGGCGCTTTTAGCGCGTCTTGAAACAGTCGAGCGGCTTTTGGTCACGGATGCGGATCGCGCCTTGGCAACACGCGAGCCGCGAACCTGTTTGAGTGAAACCATTAATATTATTTTTTATTTTTTTTCACCGTCCTGAAAGTATTACTTGCCGCCAAAAGATTTGGCATACTTACGGCGAATCCACATGGCGTCAGACTTGTAAATGCGAGACGCGCGGGGCAGGGTCCGCTTGGTCAGCGTGCTGATGGCGACCAGACGACGCATCACGGCGAGTGGCTTTTCACCCTTGCTGATACCCTTGGAGAGCGCCTTGTGACGGTTGGTCTTGGCCTCTACCGGGTGGTACCCATACTTGGTGAGCATACCACCCTTGAGCTTGCCGATAACCTTGGTGCTCTTGCCAGCCGCACCAACATCCTTGGCGGGAACGGCCGACACGCGGCTCACACCCGCCTTGCGGACGTAAGAATAGCCGGAGCGACTTTTGGTGGACTTGACGCGAACAATCCGGCGAGTGATGCGACGGACATGGCTAGAACGCAGTGCTGATTTCATTGTTATTCTCTACTGGGAAAAATTCTGAGAGTACCCCTTGAGAAACATTTTGAGCTTGTTGTCGTTTGACGCATTAAAATCATACACGTCATCACCCTCCACACTGATGTCCAACACTGGCCAGTCATAGGTGTGTCTCAATTTCATAGTAGAATAGAGGATACTGATGGCGTACGTCTTGAGATCCTTGACCTTTTCTAACCGTGACCAAGCAAGTTTCATGGAAAAAACATCATCTGGATTTTTACCCAAAAATGGAGCCCCGGGAGTCACCTCTGCAGACCCGCCATCTATATAGTTCCAGCCGTCTTTCAATTTTACACTAGAAAACAGGAACGGTATGGCGATCGTAGCGCATATCGCATCTAGAACACTCATGGAAGGGGCTGAATCCACTGAAAAATAAACGGTCTTCATAAAGTCTACACAGTAAGCGGATACATGGAGCTTTATAGGGTGCAAATCATAGAGTTCCTGAAACGTAACATCGTCTTTATCCATGAAGAGTCGGCACGCATCAGAAAGCACCTTGCGTATTTTTAGGTAGGGTATTAGTCCATAGTCCTTGAGAAGCACCTTTATATTTGGTTTCATAATCTGTTTTAACGGGACTTTGAGAGCATAATCCAAAACCTTCGTTGGGTCGCCTTTTGTCAAGCAAAATAGGAAGCCGAGCAGGCCGCCTGCCGACGCCCCTGAAATCGCCTCAAGGTCATCAAGGTTCCCTTCCCGCTTGAGCTTGGATATTACACCAAGATAAAGAAAGAACCCCATCGCACCTGGGCCTATCACGAGGTTTTTCATCTACTAGTAGAACTGAGGAAAGAAGCCTCTCAGTGACGCGAAAGCGATGGAAAATACAACGGCGTGCACAATCACCTGCACGAGCCCCGTCTGTCCTGAAAAGAAGGCGCCGCCTGAAAGGGGTGGCAGCGTGAGGATCACGCCTGGGGTCAACAACACAAACAGGATGGCAGGGACAATCAGGTCGGCGGTGGTCATGGTGAATTTAAAAACAAAATTGATAATGCCCCATGAGAGGATGGTCAGAACGAGCGCATGAAACAGAACCTGGGTCCAAAGTGCAGAGTTTGGAGGGAGGCTCAACATCAAACCTGGACTCAAGAGGGCAAACAGGAGTGTAGGCACCAATACTTTGGGACCGGTAATGTCAATCATTTATATTAGCTGAGAATCAAACCACGTATAAAAGTTCTCCGCCTGGACACGATCAGAGATTGCCGGTACATCCTTAATTTTGTTCCAAATTGCTTCACCATAAAATGACCGTTGAGTCTGCGGCCACTTGCTGCAGTCCATCACAAAACTGACAAAGTTTGGAAAGTTACAATTCCTGTCAAAAATTAGATAATTATCATGTGCGAACTCGTTGATTTTCTCCCACGAGAAAAGGAGTTCCTCCGAGTACAAATCTTGCCAACTCTCATCGTCAATATACTGATCAAATTCATCAGAACCATCAGAGTCGTAAGCGTAGTGGTCACCCAAATAGGCGTCACGCGAGTATTCGTCGTTGATACCCATTTTTACTTAATGTTTACACGTGTCAGTCCTCTAAGCCAGGTCTTTCAGGCCTGTCACGGACACGCCTGATTTTTCCTGTATTGGAGCAGCGTCCAGAATCGCCTGGAAGGCCCCCTCCACCTGGGCCTCGTTTCCGCCGAAAAATGATGCTAGACCCTTCTTAATCACATCCTTGGTGATGCCACCACGTGTTTTTTTAGTCTTTAGATTCACCTTGACCTTGTCGTGAACCCGGACTGTGTCAATTTCGTTTTCCTTCATATGAAGAGTCACAAACTGGCGAAGATCCTTCTCGCGTTTATTCAAAACACCGAGATCTTTGCGAGCAGCGGCCAACTGGGCTTTGAGACCGACCCACTCGGTCATGGCTGTTTTAAAGTCCATTTAGTATTTACAAAGGTAGTTTTTATATAGTAGAATACGCGGGGGCTTACTGGTACTCGTAGTCGATCTCGAACTTGGGGCGCATCACGTCTGGGGGGATCGTGCTGAGGTTGAAGATGCTCACTGGGGTGCGGGGGTTGAGTGGCTCCGAGCGGATGTCCTGGTTGGCGTTGCGCAGGACGCCGCCCAGGGTCTCGGGGTAACCAATCTGGCTGCGGGGATCCAGGTAGTTCTGGTTACCCAGAATCTTGTCTGGGCTGAACTGACCAAAGTCCTCGGTCGCCACAACATCACGGGGAATCAGGCTGGCTGACGACACGGTCTGGCCGATGTTGTCGTCCATGGAGCCCACTGGGGCGGGGCGGATGCCCTCCGCTGCCGCAGCGCCACCACGGGTCACGCTGGCGGTGCCCAGGTTAAAGCCGGCCACCGCCTGGCTTGGGGCGGGACCGAAGTTGCTGCGGCGGCCCCCGAACAGGAGGAAAAGAATGATCACCACGAGGACAACGATCGCTAGACCCTTGCGATTCATTTATATAAGGTTGCGATATTTTTTGTCTAGTCCAAAAAATCTGCTGGGTCCTCCTCGTCCTCGGGCTCGTCCGTGAACATGTAGTCCTTGGGGGGGACCGCCTTGGGGGCTCCCCGGACGCGCACCTGGAGCACGCGCCAAATTGGACCGAACGACTTTTTCAGAAACCACATGCCTGCCAACTCAAACATGACATCGCACTTGGTGTCCGTCTTGACGTCCTGAAGCTCAACTGGATTCTTCTGGGTGTCAAAAACCGTCGTGGTCACCTGACCCTTCACGGTGGCGAGCGAGGCGCCGAGCAGACCGTCGGTCACGCTCTCCTGGAAGGCGTTCACAATCGTCTCGTCAGAGAGCTCCTTGCCAAACCAGGCCACCTTGGAAGCCTTGGCCTGGGTTAGCAGCTCATTGTCAATATTAGTAAACAGCTCAAGACCCTCTGGAATCTTGAAGTTCACAGTCTTGGACTCTAGGGAATCCTGGAGCACAAGACCGTTCACCTGGTGATGAGCACCGGAAATGCGTAGGAAATACCGACCGTCTGGGAGCTTCAGAGGTGCTCCGTACTCCATCTGTATTAGTTATACAAAAATATTCTTTAACTTTAGTAGGAGATGTCTTCACCGGCGTCGGTGAATTCATGTAACGCTCGGTACGTACTGCACGACTGCCAGTGCTTGGCTGACCCTATGAACGTGTACTCCACCATATGTGGTTACGTCAGTAAAGTTGATGGTTCGGTGTACCCATGCGATCCTGGGTGCTGCGGTAACAAATGTGAAAACAAAAATACAAAAATCAGTAAAACTGAAGTCCGTCCTTCTGCTGGTGTTTCCTTGCCCATTGGATACGGCCTGAATCTTGCTCAAAATGAAGAACCAAGTGACATACCAGGTGCGAGTACATTCGTGCCCTCTAAACCTTACGACTCGGGCTACAAAGTTTGGCAAATTTTGCTCATCGCCTTTTTACCTTTGATTTTGGTGCTTGTGTTGTCACTTTTCCTGACTTAAAGAGACCTGACATGTGTATTGTATAATGGCAACGATTGAGTCTATGTCTGTCGCTCTGGAGGCCCTGGCGAAGGAGCAGCGTGCTCTGCGTAAGGATGTCCGCAAGATCCGCCAGCACTTGGAGGATCCCAACGGTGAGAAGCAGGCGGCTCGTGCCCAGAACAACGGTTTCAACAAGCCCCTGGGTGTTTCCGATAAGCTGCGGGCCTTCCTGAACCTGGCGGCTGATGAGAAGATTTCTCGCTCCCAGGTTACCCGTAAGATGAACGAGTATGTGGAGGCCAAGGGCCTGAAGGCGGGCCAGAACATCTCACTGGACGAGACCCTGAAGGACCTGCTGCAGGTGCCAGAGGGCGTCCAGGTGACCTTCCTGAACATCCAGAAGTACATCAACCCCCACTACGTGAAGGAGATCAAGCCAGAGGGTGAGAAGAAGCCACGTGCCAAGAAGGCTGAGACCGCCGGGGCCACTTCTGATGAAGTGGCCCCCCCAAAGGAGAAGAAGGTCCGCCCGAAGGTTGCGAAGGCTTAAAACTAAACTTCCTGTGTAATATAACATAACAACAATGGATACAACCAACTCGGGAATTGAAAACTCCCTTGCCCCCCCTCCAGAACTTTCACGTGAAACACTGAATGCTCTGGCCGGGACAAAAGTCAAAGATATTAACTTGTATCGTCGCGCATTTACTCACAAGTCAGCCCTGAAGCGCTATTCAGGGCTGACTGGTTCATATGAAACTCTTGAATTCATGGGTGATAGTGTTCTCGGGTTTATTATTACAAAGCATTTATTTGATTTACATGAAAAGGAACAGGAGGGTTTCCTCACCAAGGCGCGCACCAAGATGGTGAGAGGCAAGACCTTGTGTGAAATATCCAAAGTGATGGGTCTTGACAAATTGATCCTGATGGACGAAAAGGGTGAGCGCAACGGGTGGAACACAAACGAACACATCATGGAGGATGTTTTTGAGGCGTTCGTTGGTGCCGTGTACCTGGACCTGGGTATGGTTCATGCCAAGAGATTCGTGCTTGATTCATTCACAAAGGTACAGACGTCTCTCGTAGACGACAACTGGAAGGATCAGCTCATGCGGTGGTGTCAGGCACTCAAGTACCCTTTGCCGGAATACCGCCTCGTGAGCCAGACAAACGGTCAATTTTTCATCACAGTCGTCGTGGACAACATGGACTGTGGTTCTGGTTTCGCAACCACCAAAAAACAAGCCGAACAGAACGCGGCTGAAATTGTACTTAAGACTGACCCTCGTTTTAAGAATAAGACGATACCAGTCAATGGAGTCAGACACACCAAGGACGGTCCTCCGAGCCCGCGAGCTACTTGCGGCTGAATACGCCGAACAAAGAAGTCAGGAATGGTTAGAGCTCCGTGAAAATATGATCACGGCGAGCGACGTGGCAAGTGCACTCGGTGAGAACCGTTACGAAAGTATCAATTCTTTTATAAAAAAGAAGGTTCTCAAGACCAAGTGGGCCGGCAACGCCGCAACGGCACATGGGACCCTCCTTGAGCCCCTCGTACGAGACCTGTACGACCAACGGTACGGCCGCAAGTCCCATGAGATTGGACTCGTGCAGCACAGCAAGTACCCGTGGCTCGGGGCGTCTCCTGACGGCGTTACGGAGGATGGACTCTTGATTGAAATTAAGTGCCCTCTGACGCGCAAGATCGAGCCCAAGGTGCCCGCCCATTACTTGCCCCAAGTGCAACTTCAACTGGAAATAACAGATCTTGAAGAGTGTGATTTTATTCAGTATAGACCAGCCAGTGCCGAAGGTACTGTTCCACAGAGGCCCGAAGAGTTTGTGGTTGTGCGCGTGCACAGGGACCGCGCGTGGTTCGCAAAGAACTTGCCTATCATGGAGGCTGTGTGGCAGCGCATCCTCGTGGGCAAGGAGAAGGGACTCTGTGAAATCATGGATGACCCCACGGCTTGGGATCCCGACTTTAAGAATGAAATTGTATGTGAAATAGTAGATGAGTAAGGAGGCCTGGAACTCACTTGACGAAATTTTCGCCAAGAAACCAAGCTGTCTTCACAAGAACAAGATTCTCAAGTGCCGAGAATGTTCAGGGTCATTTTGCTCTAGATGCATTCAATTGGAGGTGCATTTTTGCCCAAAATTGGATGAACGGACTAAAATTGAAAAAGAGAATTTAGCAAATAAATTAGTAAAAGTTGTTGCTCCCAAAATACAAGCCATCTAGTTCTTGATACGAGAGAATATATAGGCTATTATAGCAAACACTATGAGAATAATCAAAATATTATTAACATTCTTGGACACCTTGGAACCGAATGGGCCCTTGCCACCCATCCAGCTCCATGGCAACTCTGGGCGGAACCACGTGACGGTACCGTCAGAGTACTCAAACTTGCGCGTTGGAAAGGCGTCGTGTGGTGCGTAATTGGGGCTGATGGTCTTTAAATGCACGTTACCCGACAGGTCACGTGGCTTGAGGTTCACGTCCAGATCATCTGTATAGTCGGTTGGCGTTTCATCAATGGCTCGTGTGTAAGAGCCGTTAATAAAGACATCCTTGCGAAAGCCGTCTTTGTTGATGCCAAAGTCACCCGTCCACGTGGTTGGGTTGAATCTGTCAATCTGCAGACGGTCATCAATCATAAGTCCAGATGCCATTAGCATACACTCACATTATTTTTTGCAGCGTACATTTTCGTTTTGACTTTTTGCTGGTGGAGATCCCACATCTCGTCTAGGTCCACGTCCAACATATGCGCAAGTTGGAAGAGGTAACTAAACACGTCACCCATTTCCATCACCACATCAGTCCCCCGGTCCTTCTTCAACCCCGTCTTGCGGTAAATCTGCTTCTTCTGCCTGATACTTGACGCGAGCTCCCCCATTTCCTCATTGAGTAGCATCCATACGATGCTTATTGGTGCTTTGTCCCAGCCTTTCTGTTGGCACATGGCCGCAGTTTCGTCGCGAAACTTATTCATTATTCAATATACGCTGCGTTCTTTTAAGTCACAAGGTGAGCGAGTGGTTTTCTGAACTTGTACACTCCTATACACGCCGTCATGAGGAACGCAATCTCGGCACCGAGTTTCCAATTTTCAACTATATTAACGTTATCGGTGCGCTTTTGAGCCCATGGCTCAATGATGGCGTTACTAATCAGCCTGACAAACCTTTCTATTATGAAAAATATGAGAAATCCAAAGAGGATGTCATCCAGTGATTTCATATATATTTTACTCGTTTAAAAAATTCCAAATTTGAAGTTACTTGGAATCTTGTTGCCGTACGTGCTGGTGTTGACTGGGATCTCAAGGGGCACTGGATTTTCCGAGATGTCACGCATGTACACGAGCTGCTGGAGCATGCCGGTTGAAATAGTGGACGTGGCCCGCTTGACCACCTCGTAGTTCATACGCGACACCTGCGCGCGCACATCCGTGTAGGGGTCCACCGCCAGGTCGGTGTATACGACGCGCATCAGCGACTGCACGTCACCATCGCTCTGGCGGTCCAGCTGGTACCCCGTCTGGGCCTTGATATTATCCAAAATTAAAGAGTGAATATTTTCCTTATTAAATTCGGAAAAGAAGGCATTTCCCAGGGGCGTGAAGACACTCAGGCGGATGGGCTTGCGATCATATGTTTCCATTGAAATACATGGCGAAAAAAACCTGGGTTAAAAAAACCACACGTGTATTTAGAAATGAAGGTCATCAAGAGGTCTGGGGATGTCGTAGAGATGTTGTTCGACAAGGTGACCAAACGAATTTCAAAACTAAATCAAGCCCCTGAGTTTGAGGTTCTCAATGTCCAACCTGACAAGGTGGCTCAGAAGGTTTTTCAAAGTATGTATGACGGTATTTCTACGAGTGAAATTGATAACCTGACGGCCGAGGTGGCTGTGGCTATGATCACTGAGAACCCCGACTACGAGACTCTGGCCATGCGCGTGACGGTTTCAAATCTTCAGAAGAATTGCCCAAAGACTTTTAGTGACGCTATGGTTGCACTGCACGGCAAGGGTATCGTGTCTGACCACTTCATGAAGTGTCTGAAGCTGGAAATGGACTCGTGGATCAACACAACCCGCGACTACCTCTTTGGATACTTTGGAATCAAGACCCTCCAGCGTGGGTACCTGAACGTAGGCGAGACGCCACAGTACCTCTTCATGCGCGTTGCAGTCGGCATTCACGGAGACGACTATGCCCGGGTCCGTGAGACGTACGACCTGATGTCCCAGAAGTTCTTCACGCACGCGACACCCACACTGTTCAACGCCGGTACAAACAACCCCCAGATGTCCAGTTGCTTCCTGGTGGCTATGAAGGAGGATTCAATTGAGGGAATTTACGCGACTCTCAAGGAGTGTGCGCACATCTCCAAGTGGTCTGGTGGTATCGGCATCCACTGTTCAAACATCCGTTCAAACGGCACACCGATCAAGGGCACAAACGGCGTCGCCGACGGCATCGTACCGATGCTGCGCGTCTTCAACAACACCGCCCGGTACGTCAACCAGGGTGGCGGGAAGCGCAAGGGCTCCTTCGCCATCTACCTGGAACCGTGGCACGCTGACGTCATGGAATTTCTAGAGCTGCGCCTGAACCAGGGTGACGAGGAGATGCGTTGCCGCGACCTGTTCACGGCACTGTGGATCCCGGACCTCTTCATGGAGAAGGTTGAGAAGGACGAGGACTGGTACCTCATGTGCCCGCACGAGTGCCCCGGTCTGCCTGAAGTGTACGGTGAACAGTTCAACGAGCTGTACCGTATGTATGTCGCGCAGGGGCGGTTCAAAAAGAAGGTGCGGGCCCGTGAGGTTTGGGACGCGGTCCTCAAGAGCCAGGTGGAGACGGGAACGCCCTATATGTGCTACAAGGACAGCGTCAACGCCAAGTCCAACCAGGCGAATATCGGGACGATCAAGTCTAGCAACCTTTGCACTGAAATTATGGAGGTTTCCACCCCCGATGAGACGGCGGTGTGCAATCTGGCCAGCATCTGCCTACCGACGTTTGTGAAGGACAGTTCCGATGGAACTGGACTCGAGTTCGACTTTGACGAGTTGGGGAGAGTGACACGCGTTGTGACGCGCAACCTGAACCGCGTCATCGACCGGAACTTTTACCCCACCGAGGCTGCCCGGCGGAGCAATTTGCGCCACAGGCCCATTGCCATCGGGGTTCAGGGTCTGGCGGACGTGTTCCAGATGCTCGGTTTGCCCTTCGATTCCGACAAGGCCCGTTGGCTCAACAAGGAAATCTTCGTGTGGATTTACCACGAAGCACTCACGGAGTCGTGCCAACTCGCCGAGGAAGAGGGTCCGTACGAAACGTTTCAGGGTTCACCGGCTTCACAGGGTATTCTCCAGCCTGATATGTGGGGACCGGAGTTCAAGAAGTATGACATCATCCGCGAAATTGTCAAGACGCATGGCCTCCGCAACTCCCTGCTCGTGGCACCGATGCCCACCGCAAGCACCGCCCAGATCATGGGGAACAACGAGGCTTTTGAGCCCTACACGACCAACATCTACCTGCGGCGCACCCTGGCGGGCGAGTTCGTCATGATCAACAAGCACCTAGTCAAGGACCTGCAGAAGATTGGAATGTGGACTCCAGAAATTAAGAATGAAATTGTGCGAGCCGGTGGGAGCGTGCAAGCGCTGGACATCCCGGAAGAGCTGAAGGCCGTGTACCGGACCGTGTGGGAGATCCCCCAAAAGTCCATCATTGATATGGCGGCCGATCGGGGTGCATACATTGATCAGTCTCAGTCGCTCAATATTTTCATGGAAAATCCGACACTGGCCAAGCTGTCAAGCATGCACATGTACGGCTGGAAGAAGGGGCTCAAGACGGGCATGTACTATCTGCGAACCCGCGCCAAGACTCGGGCGCAGCAGGTCACCGTCCCGGTCGGAGTCCAACGGACTCCTCCCCCCACAGAAGAGCAGATCCTAGCGTGCTCACGGGAAAACCCCGAGTCTTGTGTGATGTGTTCAGGATGATGGTAATTTTCCTAGTAAATATAAATGATTCTAAACTTTTTTCTACTTATCATAGCCCTGTTAATCACAAACTTGGTTTTTGCCAGTTTTTTAATGTCTTGGGTCACTGATGATGACATGAATGGATTGCGTAAAAACGGTATAGAGCGTTTTACGGACTTGTTTTATTTCTCTATAGTTTCGTTTTCTACTGCAGGTTACGGCGACATATCACCTAAATCATCCCGAGCCAAGATGACTATTTCAACGTACCTCTTGTTTGTAAACATAGCAGCCGTATATGGTATATACAACGCTGTTGCCGGAAAATAATACTATTAACTAGTATGAAGACCTGTTGTCGGTCAGGACCCAAGAATAAGAAGTGTGTGAGGTCATCAAACAAAAAGGTGTTTAATTTACCTCGTAAATTCACCAAGCTTCGGTGCCTACTAGGCCCTATAAAGGGTTTCACAATGCGTTCAAGTTGCGCACCATATAAAAATTGTAAAAAATAGATGAGTCACCTACTCAATAGGGTCCTTGAATTTTCAGATGAAATTGAACAAAGGGTCGCCTTCAAGATTTCTCCCAGAAAATTGGTCCTTCCCAAAAATTTACAATTTAGAAATGAAATTGTCTATGACCATTTATCCAAGACCATGTGGGACTTTACAGGTATGACCGAAGCAGATCATCCATATTGGGTTATGCGCAAAGGCATCAAGTTTTCCCAGTACAGGTCGGACGGTAACCTCTATATTTTCAATATGGGATGGGAAGAATACGAGATGACATTATTCTCAGATGGGAAGCAGATAGGTCCTACTATGTGTAAGAATCATCTCGTAATAAATAAAAAGGTTACGTTTAGGTGACACATGGATAAAACTATTTGGAAGAATTTACCTGTAGAAATAATCCGAAAAATAATTGAATGGTCCGAACCGTCTATCGATGTTCAATTATGTTTCAAAATTCCACCAAAGAAAATACCAGAGACCAAAGCTTGGAGGCTTTGGTACCTCCTCAAGTCCCATGATGGTCTCATTTATAATTTAGAATCAAAAACCCTTCACAATTTTTACATACCTGGTTGTCACATCATCAGACGCCCTATAGAAATGAACTATTATAATGACGGTCTATGGGTCTTTAATGACACGGAAGATGAACATATGGTGGAGATAGTTTCACCGAGTGGGAAATTTTCATCATTGTTGTCTCGCGATCACTGGACTACTAATTTGCGGGTCCTGCTCAAGGGGTCGGGATTGGCCCGAGCCATAAACTATTCTTCAAGCACGTGAAGCAGATTTGAAAAACTTGTTGGTCATATTTCTCTTTTCAGTCAAGTGCCACAACTTGTTCGTCCAGTTTTGCCAATTGGGCTCGGATGTGCCGTGACGACCCCGCTCCATGCCCATGGCAAACAGGTTACGGCGGATCTGTGAGCTCGTTGCGTTACGGATAAGCTCGCTCACCACCATGTTTCTCGCAGCGTGAAGCGCGGCCAAATGCTTTTTGTAAAATTTTAAAGCCGTATTTTGGGCGTTTACGTAATTTGGGTCGCGAAGGGCGTTCATAGCCTTGGCTTGGTTGTAAAGGCGCTTTTTTTGGGCCTCATGGGTTGCCGTCGCCTTTGCCCAGTTCCTGTTGAGCTCTGTCACAAGGCGCTGCAACTTGGTGTTGCGTTTCTTTGCCTCGGCTTCCTGTGCGCGGAGGTTGCGCTCAGCCTGTGAAGTGATTCCCACGGACTGCCGAAGCTTGTTCCACCGCCTTCTGGTCGCGTTTTTTCTTTCGTTTTCTTCATTGATGGGCGTCAGGCCTGAAGGCCGACGGGTCGCACTTGGGCGATATTTATATGGTGATTGGCCTTTGATAGTATGACCCATTAAGTACTTAAAAAATGCGGACATTTTAATTTGAATGGTGCTCTGGTCTGAAATAGATAAAACTCTTGTTGAGACCGTGGCAACTGGTAAAGACCGTACAAAATTCAAGTATAAAGACGCACCCCTGCGGTTCCAGATCCCCCGTGGCATGTGCACATGGGGCGTCAACGCGTACAAGAGCTTGAACATAGATCTTTCAAACCAAGAATTTATCACGTGGTGGCGCGACCTTGAAACGACCCTGTGCCCACTAGAGCCTTTTAATAGCAACCTCAAAGGTGCGTCTTTGCGTATCAAGATTGATGACTCTGCATATGTTTTTGACGAAAATTCAAAGCAGGTCTGCCCTGAAATTAGGGAGGGCCTGTTTAGAGGTCAGGAGGTGTCATGTCTCGTAGACATTGATTCAACTTATTTTTTCAATGGAAATTGGGGGCTGACGGTCCGCGTTTATCAAATTAAGACGCTGACCGAGATCTGCGAAGAGACGCCCGCTGCACCGTCTTCTTTACCGAAGGGGACTTGCGCTTTTTTGCCGGAGACCGACGCTTGTTAAGAATTTTATTCAGTATTTCACGGCTTGTGAAATACTTGAGTCCGTGGACTGTTGGCATTACAATTTACTTGGAATAAATCTCACGGGCCTTGGCCAGGAGTGGGCCCTGCACAAGGGCGAACCCCTTGATGCCCAGCGCCTTCTTAGCCTTGGCAACCGCCTTTATCCAAGGGTTCGTCTTCTCATCCTTGGATTTAGCCTTGCTCACAATCTCACCGTCCTTCATTTTCAGGTCCTTCTTCTTGAGGCCGCCTGCGGTCTGGGTGGCATTGCCGTGGTAAACCTGGGCTCTTGAACCGATAGTCATTTTATATGATGCGGGATTTTTATTTAGGCGCGTCTTACTTTTTAGTCTTGTTATTTGTGGGACGTCTGAGGCTATTCATAAAAGCGGCTAGGTATATTTCACGATAAAGAGCGTTGGCGCGCGTCATTGTGGCGCGCCTGCGTGCCGCTGCGTTGTTGCGCTGCTTCATGAGACGGGCGTTACGCTTGGATGCTGGGCTAAGGCTCTTTGCCATATATTACACTCGGAAGATCTTGCGCAATGCGTGGATGGTTATCCGGGTCCGTGATGCGTTAGGCACCTGCGTCGCCAGCTTCGGGTCGTTGAGCACCTCTGCGCACACCTTGGCCTTGCCCTCCTGCAGCTGCATGATGGACTGCTCCACCGAAGGGAGCGGCTCCACGCCGTCTTCGCCCATGTAGATGAGGCGCCGTACGACCACCTTCTGCGTCTGCCCTGTGCGATGCGCGCGGCCAATCGCCTGGAGCTCCGTCGCTGGGTTCCACGCTGGGCAGGTGATGTAGACGCGCGTCGCCTCTTGGAGGTTGAGGCCGACGCCACCCGCCTTGATCTGGATCAGGAACACTGAATTTGCAGGCCCCTTTTTGAAGGCGGAAATACGCGCCTCGCGCTGTTCCTTGGAGACCGAGCCGTCAATGCGCTGCGTGGGGATTTTGAGTTCACTCAAAATCTCCTGGATGTGGTCCATCTCCCCCATAAACTGTGTGAATACCAGCGCCTTTTCTTTGGGGTGGGTTTTAATGGTTTCCATTAAAACCTCCATCTTGCGCGAGCGCCCAAGCCACGGCTCGGGGTCCGTCTCCGTCTTGAGCGCGATGCCGTCAATGTAGAGCTGCGGCCAAGTCATCACCTGGCGCGAGCGCAGCAGGCACTCCAGCAGCTCCATCTGGTGCAGGTTCTGCGTACCCGTCTTGATAATGTGGCTCACGATCGCCTGACCATTCTCAAACACCTCCTTGTAGAGCGCGCGCTCCTCGGGGTGCATCTCCAGCTCTAGATTTTGGAAATCGCACGGAGGCAGAGCCAGACGCGCGTTGTGCATGGCGACGCCATCCTTGGTGCGGCGCAGCACGTACGTCTCGCGAATCTTGTCGGTGTAGCCCTGAACAACCTCGCGGGGAATACCAACGAAAGCGCACAGCGCCACAAAGTCCTTGATGGAGTTGAAGACGGGCGTGCCAGTCACCACCCAGCGAATTGGCGCATTCAGAGCCTTGCAAGCGATGTGACTCTTGCTCTTGCGGTTGCGAATCTCATGACCCTCGTCAAGGATCACGCGGTCCCACTCCACAGCCAAGAGCGCGCACGGCGGCGCGCCGCGGCGCTGAGGCATCACCGAGTAGGGTGCGACCACCACGTCCGGTAGCTTGAGCGGCAACGCACGCTTTGCGCCGTCAAATGCGTATGTGGTGAGGTGGGGCGCAAACCGCTTGATTTCAGCGCACCACTGCCCCACGATAGACTTGGGCACTACAATAAGCGTCTTAGGCTTGATGTTAACGAGCATAGTCGCGATAAGCTGCACTGTTTTGCCAAGTCCCATTTCGTCACATAGGAAGCCACCAGGGTAGGTGGGCGAGAGCTCGCGCTGCACGAGCCACTTGACGCCCTCGTGTTGGTACGGGGAGATGAGGCGCGTCTTGAGCATGGTTGCTTTTGGAGTGATTTGCACGCCTTAACCCTAAACCCTAAGCTGCACAGGACACGTTTTTTTCTGGGTCTTCAGTAGGACAATGGCGAGTGACGAACTCGTCCAGAAAATTTTAACGATAGTTCGCACCAATTTGAACCCTCGTCAAGGTCTTGCTAATCTCAAGAAAAATCATGATATAGTTCCTGGTATTATGAAAATTATAAAGGACAACCTAGGTGAGGCACCGACCGTCGTTACTCATGCACCTGTAAATGACGTCAAAATTTCAATTCTAAAATTGGTTCAAAATAAAATCAAAATTCCACCAAAAGTGGCCACGGCTGTCAATACAAAAATGGAGAAGGCGGGAAACAAGGGTTTTTTTAAAACCATCTTAGGATTTTTCTCTCCTAAAAATAAGATGGCTACTTACGGCCCAGGAGCGCAGCCCAACTTTATTGAGGCAAAAATAATAGGCTCAAATCTTCAGCGCCGACCCATTTACAACAAGAGCAACTGGCCGAACGGTTATATATTCACCACGCGCGGTAATAAGACTGGGTTTTTCAAGAATACTGGTGGTGCGGTACTTCCAGGTCCTGTCGTACCCGTCCCAGCCGTGGGTCCCAAGCCTCCCGTCCCACCCCCCGCCAACGTACCGGCCGCTCCGCGCAACTACACAAAAATGGCCCTTAAAAATCTGTTGAACGCTCGCAGAAAATACCCCGACAACAAGGATGCCATTGCAAAAGCTATACGCAAGATTTTTGATGAAGAATTGCGTGGTGTGAGATATGACGGCCGTACAAAGCGCGCTCGGCGCATTGGGGACCTGCTCCGTATTTTGCCTCGTAATTTCAACGGCCGGCGCAACGCCACAGCTCTTGTGATTGATGACATTCGCAATACTCGCAATAAAACCAATCTTTCAAATTTAAAGTCAAATTTTGGAAGCGTACCCAACGAAGACGTGCGCAAAGCGTTTGACGAGCAGCGCCGCCGTCTTGAGCGCCGCAAGAGCCCATACGGTTACGAAAATGAGTACCGGGGTCGTACTAGGTACGGGGAGAGCGAGTCTCGGAGATTTTCACCACGGCGTTCTGGAGAGAGCAATTACAACTACGGCAGAAGACGTGAAGAGTATAACAGAAATGAGATGCGTCGCCGCCGTGAAGCTCATGCTAATCGTTCTTCGGGGGGGAACGGCAGCTTCCGTGGAAACACGGGACCGCGCGGAAACTTCGGCCCTCGTGGAAACATGGGGCCACCACCAATCCCATCAAATGAGCAGCGGGCCATTAATAACGCAGGTGGCGCGACAAAGGCTCTCAACAGAATTGCGAACGTTCCAGGTGGCGCTCCCGAGGTGGCCAAGGCGGCCGAGGCCCTCAATGAAACGGGCGGAAACGTGAACAAGGCTATTTACATCAAGGGTGCGAGCCCAGCGGCAGTTGCGGCCGTGAAGAACTTGGGGGGGCATGCAAATGCGGTGAATGTACTGTCTGGTCTGAATACCATGGTCCAAAAGCCCGAGACCCGTGCCCGCAAGACCACACGGTCCCGCAAGTCAAAGGTTCTGCGCCCACGCGTCGCAGAACTGAACCGCGTAATTAATGCAGTGAAAAAGCAGCGTCTTATTTCTCTGGTGGCTCACAACGTCACGAAGACGCACAACATCCACCCCAACGATGAAAAGCTCAAGAAGTACTACAAGAAGGTCATCAAGGCGAATATCCTTCGCAGACCTTTTGCGAAGATTGCCAAGAAGGCGGCAAAAAAACGTGTCGCGTGAGGGCTAGTGAGTCTAAAGGAACTTGAGAGTCATCTTGAAATGAACGCCTCTTTTGACTACATCCTGCAGGTGAACGCGATTCGCCAAGAAATATTGAAACGGCACCCCGAACGCCCACCGCCGTCATGGGTTCGCATCACGACCATCACCATGTGCTCTAAATTTCTTCAGGAAATTGACTTGAAGAAGTTTCGGGAAAATTTCACCAAGCTCGGCTCCGTGACTGTGCGGCGTCAGGGTTCCCGGTTCCGCGGCTTTGAGTGGAAGATGAAGGACACTGCGTTTTATAACCAGGTGACAATAGGTTATGAAGATCAGTACTCGCGCAAAAGCATAAAGATCTTCCCGAACGGCTCTATTCAGGTGGCGGGGTGCTCTGACCTGTTTGACTGCCGGCGCATCCTAGGCCAACTCTCCTTTATTTTGAAGGTGGTTTTGGGGTTGGAGAGCGACGCACCGATCGGTGACATCAGTGTCAAGATGATCAACACCAACTTTTCGCTCAACTCGTCTGTAAATTTGCACAAGATTATCGCGGCGTTTAGTTCAAGCCCCAACCAAGCACGGATCAACTATTTGGATGAGCAAATCTCGCATTATCGCCCTATTATTGAAGGAATTGAGCGAATTTTGGCCGGATCGGAGGCGACGCTCCTGGATCTCGGTCCCGGTGGTCAGTTCCGACGCAAAGTTCTTGAGGCGAGCATCCGCGAGGACAAGAAGTCACTTGAAGAACACGTGAAAATTATGAACGAGTTCATTACAGAACGCGGGGCACTAGGAGACAAAGCACCTGAAGGCAAGTTCAAGGTGACGTTTGACCCCGACCGCTACAGCGCAGTCAAGTTGAAGTTCACGCCGCGGGAGGGGCAGAAGCAGGTGACGGCGAGCATCTTCAGCACAGGCAAGATCATCGTGACGGGGGCGCAGACCTTGGAGGAGATTGCAGGAGCGTACGAGTTGATCAACCAGCGGATAGACTCTGGCATCCTCGTCAAGCCGGTCGCAGAGCCGGAGCTGTTTGAGACGATCATGGGAGCGCGGTTTGAAGAGTGGGTCCGGGTACTGAACAAAACAGTTGCAAATAAAATGTAATCAACTATTAAATGTCACAGCGTTATGGCATGGCCGATGGCCGTTGCATTACCGAGTTCACGTCCAGCCGCATTATGAACGACCAGTTTATGGCCGAGAACAAAATTGCGTTCCAGGATAACTACAAGTACCGCACTTTCCTCCAGGAGAGAGGCCCAGACGCCTTTAGCCTCCCGATAAAGAACGCCGCGTGCCGCACCGGGCAGGTTGTGGTTCTGGTTGAAAATGAATAATTTGTATGTATAATATAAATGTCGTGGGCTGTCGTTGCTATTTTGGTATTGTTTCTGATCATCTGGATGTCCCTCACCTTCACAAACCAGCTGTGTGTAGGCCCAGTTGGTTTCGGTCTGTGCTACAAGAGCGCCGACGATCCAGCGTGCCCAGTCTGCCCCCCACCAGCCCCCACCCCCTCCCCCACCCCCGTGACGGCCCCAGCCTCGGGAACGTCAAATTACG
>Ga0114974_10000355_pt1 | contig 39059 bp, 45 predicted proteins | sample S_130206_EF_Meta_FD_87318 | JGI IMG/M metagenome (GOLD analysis project Ga0114974, IMG submission 87318) | Freshwater microbial communities from Lake Simoncouche, Canada to study carbon cycling - S_130206_EF_MetaG | ecosystem: Environmental > Aquatic > Freshwater > Lake | place: Lake... | reverse complement strand
TGTACCATCAGTTCCACTTGTACCATCAGTTCCAGAGACACCACTTGTACCATCAGTTCCACTTGTACCATCAGTTCCAGAGGTTCCATCAGTTCCGGAGATACCAGAAGTGCCATCAGTTCCACTTGTACCATCAGTTCCAGAGACACCACTTGTACCATCAGTTCCAGAGACACCACTTGTACCATCAGTACCACTTGTTCCGTCAGTTCCACTTATTCCACTTGTACCATCAGTCCCGGAAGTACCGGAAGTACCATCAGTACCACTTGTTCCATCAGTTCCAGAAACACCTGAAGTACCGTCAGTACCACTTGTACCATCGGTTCCAGAGATACCACTTGTGCCATCGGTTCCAGAAGTGCCATCGGTTCCAGAGATACCACTTGTTCCATCAGTTCCAGAAGTACCATCGGTTCCAGACACACCGGAAGTACCATCAGTTCCGGATGTTCCACTAGTTCCTGAAGTTCCGCTTGTACCTGATGTACCAGCAATCGCACCAACTGATGTAACAACAAAAGAATAATATGAATTACCTTCAGTGTAATATACCACTGATTTTGATGGCGATACATTATTATTCAAATATAACCTAACAATCATTCTATTTGTAGGGGTAATTGTTGTTGTTGGTAATACTATATCAACATTTACCTCAGCAGGTATTACACTACTTACCCACCCAATTAATGCAACATTAGATGATATTGTTGGTCCTATAGGAGTACCCGTAGAATCAGCCAATTGTATTTCAACATAAGCAGTTATATTATCATTACTTGCAGGTTTTAAGTAATGTAAATGGAATCTTTGAACACCACCTGGAATAACACCGAATCCTAATTGTGGTGTTATATAATCAGAAACCAATACGTTTTGTTGTGATCCTGTAAGTGAAGCAGTTAATGTTTGTTGAGTGAATCCACTAGGACTAAGAGCTAATACTTTATAACCCGAAACATCAGAATTTTGACTTTCATTAAAATAATAAGTCTGACCAGCAGATATACCACTCACACCTGATGTACCACTTGTACCATCGGTTCCAGAAGTACCAGCTGATCCAGAACTAGACTTAAGAACTAAATCACCATTAGCAATACCGCCATAAAACCAATACTCGACAATAGGATTCGTATTTACTATAATACCCACCGTTAAACCTTCGTATCTATATGAAGGTAATAAGTATGTAGTAGCAGCACTTAATGCTGCAGTAAGATTGGCTCCTGTATATGGACCATATTTAGCATCACCAGGTCCGGTTGTCTTCGCAAGTATATTATCACTTAAATTAATTGCCATTTGATGTTTTTATTAATTTTATTATGCTATAGTAGCAGTTCCTATTGTAGTAACTTTATTCGCTGGGTATATTTTAAATGTAACGGTCCAGTAACCATCATATGATGTAACAGATAATGTTGTTGGTGCGGCAAATAAGTCAGTTGGAACTAAACCTATATTACCATTATTAAGAGCTGTCTCATACCAAGTTGACTTAGGTGAATAAAAACTATAAACAGCAAACCAAGGCCACTCACCACTTGCTCCAAATGCCATACTTAAACTACCAGAACCAGCGTTTACAACTTTTGTATATCCTGTTCCTGATTGAATAATATTAACAATATCAGCTGCTGTCTGTTGAGTAGATGTTTTACCATAGAAATAAGGGTAATATCCAGTAATTGTTTGATTACCTGAAGCAAAATTACTATCAGCAGCTTGTGGAGCTGAAGTACTTCTAATAGCAGCGGTAGCACTATGTGTAACACCTTTATTATTCTTTTTCGCTAAACCAGCTGTATAATTTCCAAGACTTGAATAAACAACCGTACTACTTCCACCTGAAGCGGGAGCAGGTACAACTAATCCGGAATCTATTACCGATATAGCGTATGAATAATTAGGATTATTCGGGTCAGTATATCCAAATTGAGGAGGAATTGAAGTAACAGTTGATATTGTCATACTACTTGTTGCAGACACCGTTAATAGTGTTGATGATGCTCCACTATTCACAGACTTTCTAATTAATAATTGAGAGAAATAATTAGCATCATTTTCAGTACCTGTTGAAGTAATAACTGGTGATATAGTCTCACCTACTTCTTTAATACCAGTTATCGTAGATGATATACCCATTGTAGGTATAGTATATGTTGGATTAACCGTAGGAAATAATAAATCATCAAATAATTGAACTAAATTCATACTTGATAGAGCACCAGCCGTTGTTCCAGAAGCGATACCACCAACCGAGTTAGGCATTGCTAATGATGGATCTAAAGCTGTATTATAAATTGTATCTATTACACTATTTGTAGAACCATATGTTATATCAATACCTGTATTAGGATCTGTTATAATATCACCAGATGAACCAGAGACACCACTTGTACCATCAGTTCCAGATATACCTGAAGTACCGTCTGTTCCGGAAGTACCATCTGTACCTGAAATACCACTTGTACCATCAGTACCAGAAGTACCGTCTGTTCCGGAAGTACCATCAGTACCAGAAGTACCGTCTGTTCCGGAAGTACCATCTGTACCTGAAATACCACTTGTACCATCAGTACCAGAAGTTCCATCGGTTCCAGACACACCAGAAGTTCCGTCAGTACCACTTGTTCCATCAGTTCCAGACACACCAGAAGTACCGTCAGTACCACTTGTTCCATCAGTACCAGAAGTTCCATCGGTTCCAGACACACCAGAAGTTCCGTCAGTGCCACTTGTACCATCAGTTCCAGACACACCAGAAGTACCGTCAGTACCACTTGTTCCATCAGTTCCGGAAGTACCATCTGTTCCAGAAATACCGGAAGTACCATCTGTTCCATTTACTCCTGAAATACCGGAAGTACCATCTGTTCCATTAACACCACTTGTTCCATCGGTTCCAGAAGTACCATCTGTACCACTTGTACCATCTGTACCAGAAACACCTGAAGTACCATCTGTTCCACTAACTCCGGAAGTACCATCTGTTCCACTTGTACCATCTGTTCCAGAAACACCTGAAGTACCATCTGTACCACTTGTACCATCGGTTCCAGAAATGCCAGAAGTACCATCAGTCCCGCTTGTACCATCGGTTCCATCTGTGCCAGAAACACCTGAAGTACCATCGGTTCCACTTGTGCCATCTGTTCCGGAAACACCCGAAGTACCATCTGTTCCGCTTGTACCATCTGTTCCGCTTGTACCATCAGTCCCTGAAGTTCCATCTGTTCCACTTGTTCCTGAGGTTCCGGATGAACCACCAGCTCCGGCAGGAATCCAAGCAAAATTACCATCTCCTGTATTTGAAAGAATATATCCTGCAGTTGCACCACCATTTGAACCAGTATTTAATTGAGAAGCTGTTAAACTTCCATTATTAACAAAAAATGAATAAGTAGGACCACTTTGAGTAAATCCAATTGTGGTACTATTAGAAAATGAAGCAGATCCTCCAGTAAATGTAGCATTTGCTAGTGTTTGACCGATATATCTAAAACCTCTAATATAAAAATCTAAACCGGCTGGATATGTACCTGGAGCAGCAGTGATTGTAGTAATTAAATCATTCGCAAGGAATAACATACCCATGTCATAGTTGAAAACCCAACCTACTTCACCACCAGATTGACCCAGTGTAGTAGTTATAAGAACACCACCAGAAGAAGGATTACCACTATATAAAGCAACAGAGTAACCAATACTAGGATCTCCATTTGGTCTTGGTACTTTTTGCGGTTGAATCCATAAATCTAAGACAGATGATGATCTATCATTATAAATATCATAAGCAACCCAAGTATTATTACCACCTGACACAACTTGTGTTAATCTAATTGCACTGAAAGTACCACTTGAGGATCTATTCTCTATAATAGATGGTAAAGCAACAGATGCAGCTGATGCGGAAGCACCATTGGCTGCAGGATACAATTTAACTTGATCAAACTGAGTTAAAACTCTACTAGCATTTATAGAAGGGTTGAAAGGAAACTTCGATTCATACCATTGAGCACCAGAAGCGGCGTCAATAACACCACCTGCTTGTACCTTAAAGGTCAGTTTTAATGCTTCTGCTGTAGTAAATCCCATTTTATATTATTTTAATTTTCTATTTATATATTAATTTTCAGGAGTATCAATGATATCACCTTCAGTATTATCCTCTGGTTCAATTACAATTTCTTCCCATTCTTGATCTCTCATAGCATCAGAAAATTGCATTAAAATACTACCAATATCAGCGATATGTAGTTTGAATACTTCAACTTTATACTCAGATGTTCTGATTGAAAGGTGTGCCAGTCCCGACTTTTTATCTAACTTTAATGAAACCGAATGTTTAAATGTATTATCCATTTTATTATTTTTATTTTTTATACCACAGGAGCTGAATCTGTTGTCGCATCATCAAATGTAAGTGTAACGTTAATATAATCTATTTTAATAGCTGGGTCTACTATTTGAAGTTCCATCCAAAATCCAACATTTGCTGAATAAAGTCCAAAAGTTCCAGCAACAGCATTACCACTTGTACTTGTTCTTATTAAAGATCCTAATGTATCGATACCACTAGCACCATCATTAAAAGACGCAAAGTCATATGAACCACCATGTAGTGATAAAGGATTAGCTGAATGACCATAACTACCTCCAGATCCACTAGATACTCTTCTAATATAGACTTTTAATTGAGAGCTACTTAAAGCTGCCGTAAAATCCGTATATCCTGTAGTAGTTCCACTAAATGTCATAGTAAAAGAATTAATGTTCTTAATAGAGGAAGTATAAAATCTTCTATGATATGTAGATTTAGTTTGATAACTAACTCCTGAATAATCAGGGTTAGTTCCTCCCGTATTTGGTTTATATGTTGTTAAATCTGGTTGTAGTGTAGTAAGACCAGCAGATAACCAATATTTATCCGGTCTAACTAAATAACCACCAACTAAACAAGCATCACAGAAAGGACCTGTTCCTGTTTGATTTGATATACTTGTTCCTAATGATGGCAATGAATCCCAAGAGGTGTATGAAGAAGCTCCTCTAACTAATCTTTCATTTTCACCATTAAAACTTTCTCCTAATCTTGTTGAGTTATCAGAAACCTGGTCAATTAAAACAGAATTTGATGATGAGTTATTGACACTACTATTACCCCAAGGATCAAAATCTTGTGATGTTGCAATAGCACCAGCTCCTCTATATCTAAATGTAGATGAACTTGATATAGCCCAACTAGTATATGAATAAGTAACTCCAGTATTATTGTAATTATTTAACCAACCAATAAAAGTACCAACACTTGGTGACCAAGCTTGTAAATTAGTAGTTGGTAAATTATAGTTAGGTGCTGTAATTGTAAAGTTTTTAGTAACACCACTTGAAAATCCTTGTGTGTTTTTATTCAAATTATTAACACCAGTTGTAGTCAATTCAAATTGTGAACCTGTTGTATAATATTCCACACCACTTATATGCTTAGTTACAATATTTCCAGGAGTTGTAGATTCAATAATTGTGGTCGTTCCATCAATAGAAGGAGTATTTGGGTTAGTATCATAAAACACATCAGATGAAGTATAAGTATATGTATTACCACCATCAGTAAGAGTATCTGTTATATGTCTTACTCTAACACGATATCTACCACCATCTAAACTATAAGCTGCAAATATTGTAGCCATATTAACAGAAACACTAACGGTTGCTTTATATTTTGTTATATAAATAGATGGAAATCCACTATCATCAACGGCATATGAACCTATAGTAACTGATATACCAGCACTATCAGTATGTGTTCCATTTTGATATAATGTAGGTGTTGTATATGTTGAAAAAGTTGCAACTCCATTACCTCTATAAACATCAACTATTATTCTAGAATCTCCAGAAATGTTAGCACTAAATCCAGTAACCAAACCCGATGTACTAAAAATAGGAGTTGACCCAATAGTTGCTGGTTGACTTTGAGATGCCCAAGATGTGTTAGGACTACTTCCAACTTCAAATGGAGTTCCTTCACTTGTTGGTGAGCTTATTCTAACTGTAGCAGTAGTTAATGTTCTATTAGCAGTACCTGTAGTATTACCATCAGTTGTATTAAAATGTGAAGCATAAACTGCTTGAGGTGGAGCAGGAATCCAAACCGTAACCGTATTTGAACTTGTAGGAGCTCCAGCCAAAACACCCATAGCGGTTCCTCCATAATTAGGAGTACTTACCAAACCACCTCTGAATATAATATTTTCAATATTACTAAATGTAGTACCTTTGTCATAATCAGAAACTGAAAGATTAGTAGTTGCTGATGAACCTGGTGCGACCCAAGCAAAATTTCCATCTTCGGTATTTGATAAAACATAACCAGCAGTGGCTCCTCCATTAGTTCCAGTATTTAAATAAGATGCTGTTAAACTTCCTAAATTTATAAAAACCGAAGATGATAGTCCACTTTGGGTAAATGAAATTGTATCACTATTATTTAGTTGAAAAACACTACCAGTTCCACCACTATCAACTCTTACTATAGATCCATTAAAATATTTATAATATAAAGCACCTCCATCACTGAGATTACTAAATAATTTAACATGATTGTTATTAAGTGGGGGTGTTATAAAAGCTCCTTGAACCTGTTTTAATAATATATGAGACATTCCTTAGCTAAAATTATTTTTATTATCTTATATATTAAAAAAGATATTCTAATAATCGAACTATTGGTAATTATAAAAATAAATTAAGACATAATAACTACTCTCCCATTAGGATATGAATCAAAAGAACAAACAAGTAAAGTATTATTATTTTGCTTAATAATAGAAGTTCCAAATCCAGGAGTTATTAATTCTCCAGTATCTTCATCCCAGAAGTTAAATATAATCGCTGGTGTATTAAGATTATGTGTAAATGATTGAGTAACACCTGCTAAAAATGATTGAGTAGCTGTATACCTTGTATTAGACCAATTAGCTACACCATTTGAATCTGAAGTAAGAACTGCCCCACTTGTAGCACCATTTGGTATAACAATATTTGAATTTATTGAGAAAGTTGTACCAGCTAAAGTAACAGATTCACCATCATCATATAAAGAAGATGTAGACGATAACATATAACTAGATCTCCATCTTGGAATATAATTTGCTAAACCTAAACCATCTATTTCAGCAAATGTATTTAATGTCAATGAATTGTAGTTTGAAAATGTACCACCATAAGTACCATAGTTTAAGTTACCATTTGTGATAACGACATGTCCATAGTTTTCAATAGTACCACCATCTATTTCTAAATCACCATAAACCCAATATTGAGTATTCTGAGGAACTATTATAAAATCAGTTGAAGGAACATAGTATTGAACATTAAAAGAAGAAACATCATTTGATGGCTTTTCTAATAAAAAGTAAGTGCCATCATAAGTTAAAAGATAATGATAGTTAGTTGTGATGTCATAAGCGTCAAGTGTTGACAAGGAATTACCCTTTGCCCTTTTTATTTCAACATACCCCAATCCATTAACGTCTAACGAAGATGTTCCAAAAGCATTAACACCATCAAATTTAACTATAAAAATAGACTCTCTATCATAACCATCAAAACTAGGATTACTTGTAGAAGAATAACTAGCACCCGCATTTGTTGTACTAGCATCTATGTATCTTATTTGGTTTTCTTTATCTTTCTCCCAAGTACCAGCAGGGTAAATTCCTTGATATCTATAAATAGCATTATCTTCATTATCAACTCTAACAGATGTACCATCTGTTATAGGATTAGGGGCAACTGCCCAAGAAATTCCAGCCCACTCAACCACATCACCAGCATTAAGACCACTCCAAACACCACCAGTTGGACTAGTTCCTAAAATATATCTATCACCTAGTGTTGGACTACTTGGTTGAGCATTTTCAATAGATTTTACTGAATCTAACCATTCTCCACTTCCACCACTTCCAGATCCACTAAATATTGACCAGTTTAAGTTATCCGTTAATGTTGTAGAATTATAATTATATTTTAATTGATATGTTAAATCAACATCTCTAACATAACACATCATACCCCATTCTCTTCTCGAAATTAAAATAGAGTTTCTACCCGTAATATCATCAGCATAATGCAAACCACCTTTTATCTCGGTGGCCCAAGCTGTTGCTATTATATCAGTTGAATCATTTGGTCTGATTGCTCCTGCTACTAATGTACCTGTATTTTGACTCATTATATTTAATTATTTTAACTTATTACTACATTTAATGGTGATCCTTGTGTCGTATTACTAACCCAAACATCATAAGGTGTTCCACTCCAATTATATTCATTAACAAATGTAAATGAAGATTTAACTTTTGTAAAAACAGTCACTGGTAATGGACCTATAGTAAATGCGGGTGTTCCAAAACCTGAAGGAAAAGCAAATATTAGGTGTTTTCCACCACCATTAATTCCAGTATATGTTTTTGCTCTAGTTGTTGATAACTCACTTCCCATTCCAGCAACTTGAGCTAGACCATTTGCACCAGCACCATTCAATGCCTTTATCATAGTATCTGTTATGTAAGCACCAACCACACCAGATAATCCAGGAAAGGTAGTTAAATCAGGAGCTGTTCCTGGTGGAACTCCAATTCCATCTAAATCTATATATCCCCAATATCTCTTATTCATCCAAGTTAATGTTGTGGATGCTGAGACAGTATTTGTACCATCACTACAAGTCATAGTATATGTATTTGTAGTTGATATTGGAGGAGTATTACTATGTGTTCCTGTAGTAGCCTTAGTTCCAGTTTGTGAATTTCCAGTAGGAATCTGAGGAATACCATCAACAATAATAGATGTTATTGGATTTGTGTGTTTAGTAACGGACCAAGATAAAGTAACACTTGTTCCTGAACCATATTGTCTATAAGATAAAGAGCCAAGTCCAGCACCTGGAGCTATGTAAGGATATAATAATAAGTCCCACATTTGTTGCATCGAATATGTTCCTGGAAAAGAAGAACCTGCTGATATACCACCAACTGAAATAGGAACTAAACTAGGATTTGTATAATATGATGAAGCACCAGCTGACTGACTAGCAATCACACTAACACTAGACACATATTCCCATAGTGTATATACGGAATCTCTAAGATCCTTTGGTTGTATAAGGTTAGCTGTGTTATCAGGTATCTTAACTAATAACTCCTGTAAAGTGTTATAACTATTAGCAGATGAGCTACCTGCAATTGGGGTACCAGTTGTCCATTGACTAGTAAAGGATGGTCCAGCCTGTGGCGCATTTAGTGAGTAAGTCCCAATCAACATAATTTAGATATCTTTTTCTTATATATTAAATTTCAAATTCATTTTGGATTTAATCTATTGTTATTTAGTAAAATTGTATTATCTTTGTTAAAATTGTTAAAATGAAAGAAGAGTTACTAAAACTAATAGAAGAAAAATCACCAGGATCCAAACCACTATATTTAGTTATTAGAGGATCACATGCTTATGGTACCAATATTGAAACTTCAGATACTGATTATTCAGGTATTTTTATTCAGTCTATGGATGATATATTAGGTAATAAATATGTTGAACAGATAAATGATGATAAAAATGATACTGTAATCTATGAGATTCGTAGATTTTTAGAGTTATTAGGAACCAATAATCCAACCGTTCTTGAATTACTTAACACCCCAGAAGATTGTGTTATTTATAAAGATCCTATTTTTGATTTAATTCTAAATGATAGAGAAAAGTTTATCACTAAAATCTGTGCTAAATCTCTAGGTGGTTATGCTAAACAACAAATCTCTAAAGCAAAAGGTCAAAATAAAAAACAAAACTGGGAAAAAGATAAAGTAACTCGCAAAGATGTACTTGATTTTGTTTATGTTATTGAAGGTGAAAAATCTATTCCTTGGAAAGTTTGGAATGAGGATTACAACTACGAAGAAAAATTCATTGGAGTTGTAAATGTTCCAAATGCTAGAGATATTTATGCTGTCTACTTTGATGAAGTTGCTAACATGTGTTTTAGTGAATCTGTTTCAGAATCAACTAGAAGTCTTTTAGTTAAATTAAGAAAAGAATTAGGACAACCAATGGGATTCGGTTATAAAGGTTTAGTTAAAACTGGAGAAGGTGTAAATGTTGCTGAATCAAATCAATTAAGATTATCTTCTATTCCAAAAGGAGAGACTCCAATTTGTAATATCACTTACAATAAAGATGGTTATACTCAACATTGTAATGATTATAAATCTTATCAAACTTGGTTAGAACAAAGAAATGAATCCCGTTGGGTTGATGTTCAATCACATGGTCAAAAGATTGATGGTAAGAATATGATGCATTGTATGAGACTTATTCAAATGTCTCGTGAAATCGCTGAAGGTAAGGGTATTATTGTTCGTAGACCAAATGCCAAAGAATTGATTTCTATCAGAAGAGGAGAAGTTGACCTCCAAACTTTAATTGATAAGGTTGAAGAAGAAATTGTTGAGATTGATAAACTTTTTGAACAATCTAGTCTACCGGATAGTATTGATTCATCATTTATAAATGAATTAATAGTGAAAATTAGAAAATATATATATAAACTAAATTAGAATTTATAATAAAAATACTATGGGGTATATATCAATTTATATTTTAGTGTTAGTGTTGGGAGTCTATATAGGAGTCTTCTTCAATAGATGGTCTACAAAACTTTCTTTAAAAATTGAAAAAATGAAGTTAGTCAAAGATGTTAATGACCATTATTTAAGTTTATTAAATAATATTAATAACAAAAAGACTAAATTCAAATCTAGAGTAAACAATACTATCTATATAGGAACAAAACTACCTGATTTAGGTAAAGTTGAGGTTGTTTATCTTTTAGATAAAGGTGATGTAGTCGTCTTTAAAGATAAGAGGTGTATATTAACTAGTGAGTTGGTTGATATAAATACATTAGAACAAATATCAAATTCAATTAATATGGTTCATTATGATGATATAAATGATGTTATTGAGATAATGGGTATGTTGTTTTCTAGAGCTGACTTTGAAAAAACATTCAATCTAAACTTTGAGGATATGAAAAACAAAATGAATATATCATCTGGTTCTGATATTGATAGAATAATAGAAGAAAATGAATATAAATTTGATATTGATTCAATCCTTGATAGGATTTCTGAAGTAGGTATTGAAAATCTTTCACCTGAAGAGAAGAACTTTCTTGATAACTTTAATAAATAATTTTATGATAAAATTAAGATCTTTAGACTCCAAAATGAATGAAATTTTGGAAAGATTGAAACAAGGTAAGATATACGGACAGGATTTAAAGCCATATACTGAGAAAATACTTAAAACAGCTTTAAACTTCTTCGAAGAAAAAGAAGAATATGAGAAATGTGTTATTATCTTGGAAAAGTTAAATAGATTTAATCATAATAATAACTATGTTAAATAAAAAAGAGGAGTTAATCTCCTCTTTTTTTTATTTTAATAAATTATAAAATTCTTTGAAGTGTTTGATTCTATCAGGTAATCCGATGGTACCACCGTTAACTCTTTTAGTAACTTTAGTAACAACATCATCTGATGAACCTAAGTCACAAATCGACCATAATTTATTTGAATCAAAGAAGAAAGCTGCTGAAGCTAATGGATATTTAGTTGCTACTAAATCAGGATTTGATACACAATCCTCACCGATAAATTGAGTAAATTTTGTATAGTTAGATTTTCCTGTTAATTGAATATAACCTCTTCCTCTAAATTTATATCCTTCTTTTGTAGTTTCATCACCATTACCCATTCTATTACCATATACTCTCGATGCAATCATTTCTGGTTTCTTTTCATATTTAGCCGCTGAAACAGAATCAAAATATTTACCAAAAGTTCCTAATAAACCTTTAGCGCTATAATTTAAGTTTTCAGAAACTGCTTTGAAACTTCCAGATTCATGACCACATTGTGCCAAGAAATGTGCCAATCTTAGTGGATTTGTGATATTAAATTTTGATGCAGTATCAGGAATTTGAGCAATAACTGAATCAGGAATATGTCCTTTCAAAGCCTCTAACTTAAATTCTGATGGTGGTATTACTTCTGATGTATAAGGTGTTGAATTTCCAAATAATTTTTCCCAACTTTTATCACCTATAATACCATCAGGTGTTAGACCATTTTTAGTTTGCCATTCTTTAACAGATTTTTCAGTTCCAGGTCCGAAAGAACCATCAGGTGTTAAACCTAATTTTTCTTGGAGTTTCTTAACGTCTTCTCCTTTACTTCCATTTTTTAGTAACATAACGATATAATATTTTTAATTATATATCAAATCAAAAAATCAAAAAATTATAATATTAGTGTATAGAAGTATCATGATGATACATGATTTAAGACATCCAGATAAAGTAACCTTGAAATTCATCTTTGAAGTTAAAACCATTATCTAAACAATCACTTATTAGTTTTTTGGCTACTTCATCAGTTAAAATGTTTTCAATTCTATTGGTAAATGCTTCTTTTTTAATTAAATCTGATAATTCAATAGAAATATGCTCAGATAATTCAATTTTCTTTTTAGAAAGTTCTTCATATAAATGGTCAAAGACATTTGTTAAGATAACATCCATTTCTTCTTTAGAATAAATAACGACTTCAACATCTTGATTTTCCCAATCATTTATTTTGAATATGTGCTTATCAGCATCAACTATATCAATATCACCTAAGTTAGTATCAAAGTGGTCAGCTAAAACTTTTTCCATTTTAGCAGTTGCTTTTTCAATTCCTTTATAAAGACATTGCTTCATTGAATGAATTTTGAACTCTTCTGATTCAAACATCTTGAATGATTCAAATGTTATAACACCATCTTTTTCCATATAGTTTCTATCTTCGATTATATCTTTCAATATCACTTCAGCACCTTTAACATCTTTTAGTTTATTTCTTTCTAGAAATTTATTAAATCTTTCTGATCCTGGTTGTAAATATCTTTTAAGTGAAGAAGGTCTTATCTTCCACTTATCAATATAATCATCTACCAAACCATTAATAACTTGGTAGTATCTATTAGCATCTTCTCTAGTATTAATTGACATCTTTCTTACTTCTTAAATTGTATAGATCGATAAATTCATCAGATTCTTTACTTCTTTCAGATTCCATATCTTCTATTTCATCTTCATCTAATCTTGACTTTTGTAAGTCATAATATTCATCTTCACTTAAATCTTCTATTTCATCAGAATCACAGAATTTGCATTTATCACAAGTCTCATTTAATTCTTTCCATAAAGCATTACACTCATCACAACTATAGTAGTTTGTTAGAACATTTTTTGATGTTACTGGAATTGTTTGATTGAAATCAAAAGTTTCAAATTTTCTAATGTGTTTCATATATCTATATATTAAAAATATTTTTACCTTTTTTAAAACAAGTTGATGGTTCTTTTATATATAGTATCTAAATACACAAACAAACAATTTACAAAAAAACAAAAACAAACAATTATGAAAAAAACCGCTTTTATGCTTTTCGCATCAGCAACAATTTTCTTAGCTTCTTGTACAACTGGAGCTGAAAAAACAGAAACAACTACTACAGATTCTACAGCAGTGGCAGTAGATTCTACAGCTACACCTTGTGACTCTTGTGCAACTTTATCAGTTGATACAACTTCTACATCAGTAGCTAAGTAATCAAAATGATACTATAAATAAAAGAGACTTTTAGTCTCTTTTTTTATTTTAAAACATATAAGTAAATATACAATGATAAAATGTCAAGATAATTTAGAATTTATGAAATCAATTGAAGATAATTCAATTGACCTTATTTATTGCGATATTTTATATGGCACTGGTAGAAAATTCTCTGACTATCAAGATCTTAAACCAATTAAATCAGATATAGAAGAACACTATATACCTCGTCTAAAAGAAATGCACCGAATACTTAAAAAAACAGGCACAATCTACTTACAAATGGATACTAAAATCAATCATTGGATTCGATGTATTATGGATGATATATTTGGATATGATAATATGAGAAATGAAATTGTTTGGTTTTATAATACTGCACCAAGAAAGAAATCAGATTTTGGTAAAAGACATGATATAATCTATCGTTATTCTAAAACCGATAACTATAAATTCAACCCAGTTAGAGAACCCTATTCTTTATCAGCACCAAGAGGATATGAGAAAGAAAAGTATTACCACCCAGAAGGTAAAGTAATTGGTGATGTTTGGCAAATGAATATTTTAGGTCAAAATGATAAAAAAGAAAGAGTTGGTTATGATACTCAAAAACCAAAGTCTTTAATAGAAAGAATTATAGTATCATCTTCTGATGAAGGAGACCTAGTTGGTGATTTCTACTTAGGTAGCGGCACAACAGCTGTTGTTTGTAAAGAGTTAAATAGAAATTTTATTGGATGTGATATAAATCCTAAAGCTATCGAAATAACCAAGTCAAGGTTATAAATTAGACAAAGATAAATTAATATATATGTTATGAATTTGTCTCAATTAAAAGATTACTATAATAAGAAGCCTGTTGAGTTTGTAGTTAAAGAAAATTATGAACTTATTGAGGATAATGAATATATCCCAAGATTTTCCTTAAAGAATGTAAAAGACATTGCTGATATTCCTATCAATGAGCCTATAAAATATTCTGATCAAATGATGATTAAGGCTATTAAATATGGTATGATTTTTCTTATCAACTATAAAGGAGAAGAAGATACACACTTTGCAGGTCACGAGCGTGTTATTTATCCAATGGTATTAGGTAGATCTTCAAAAGGCAAATCATTATTAAGAGGATGGCATTTAAATGGGTGGTCAGTATCTAATAAAAGACACATTAATAAAATATGGCGTTTATTTAGAACAGATAGAATTTTATCTATGACATTTACAGGTTCTTTTTACAGATTAGCTCCGGTTGGATATAATATGAATGATAAAGGAATGAGAGGTGGTCTTATTGCTAAAGCTGATTTCAATGAAATCAGAAGAAATCAACAAAACTTAGTTAAACAAAACAAAATTCAAAATAAAGAAGAGGTCACATTAGGAGACGAAACAAGAAAATTCATATCCATAAGAACTACGAACACAAATTCGACAATAGATTTGATGAAACCTTTAGAGAATGCTTATATTAATAATATCAAAGATATGGCTTCTGTTAAAATATCTTTTCTTAAAAGTATTTATGGAAATAAATATATCGCTGTCTTAGGAGCTTTAGGTCAACCAGGTAATACGGTAAAAGTAATTGATGAAAAAGGAATAACCTTAGGAGTTTATAAAGTATTAGACTCAATTACTGGACAAGTATTAAAGAATATCAAAAAGGTAAAAGGTAACTCTGTTTATGATCTTTATCTATTTGATAAAAAGGTCTAATCAACTAAATCAACTAAAATCTACTAAATTTTAAAATTATGTTTCTTGTATTTTATATATACAGAAAACTAATAATATTATATGCTATTCAGATTTAATAAATTTATTAACGAAGAAGTAAGAATAGAAAAAATGGACGAGCCTACATTAATTTCTTTAAAGAAGAACTTAATGTTTAGACTTGGCGAGTATCGTACTTATATCTTAGCAAACATTGAATATAATTTCACAACTAATAAGGTAGAGTATAAAAACTTCGATAAAATCGATATTCCTGTTATAATAAGAGAATTATCAAATGAATTCACAACTGAAGTAATTGAGGACCTTAATATAGATTCTTTCTTAAGAAAGTTAAATCAAATAATTGAATTAAGAAAAAGAAACACTAAGAGAAAAGTTAGAGAAGCTTTTGATGAGTATTACAAAACAATTGAACAAAGAATAACAAATATCAATAAAGCTGGAGAAGCTCCAGATCCTTTTGACCAAATATCAGGAGAAGGTTCTATATTACCAAGAAGACAATATGAGTCAGAAAAATATCAAATTCAAATAGAGTTACTGAAACTACAAGAGTGGGTTATCAAAAATAAGAAAAAAGTAGCAATTGTATTTGAAGGTAGAGATGCCGCTGGTAAAGGATCAACAATTAAAAGATTCACAGAATACCTAAATCCAAGTGGATTTAAGATTGTTGCTTTAGGAATTCCAACAGATGAAGAAAAGCAAAATTGGTTTGGTAGATATGAAAAATACTTACCAAAAGAAGGTGAAATAGTATTCTTTGATAGAAGTTGGTATAATAGAGCGGTTGTTGAACCGGCTATGGGTTATTGTACGGAAGACCAATATGAAAACTTCATGAATAATGTAATTGATTGGGAAGAAAGTCTAATAAAAAAAGGAACAATTTTAATAAAGTTCTGGTTCTCTATTACACAAGAAAAACAAATAAAAAGATTCGATTTAAGAAAAGAAAGTCCTTTGAAATATTGGAAGTTCTCTCCAAACGATGCTAAAGTATTAGACAAATGGGAGATAATCGGAAACTATAAAAATCAAATGTTTAATCTAACATCTAGTAATAAATCACCTTGGGTCATCATCAATTCAAATGATAAAAAAATTGGAAGACTTAATGCTATGAGATATGTTATATCACAAATAAACTATGATGACAAAAATTCAAAAATTGGAAATTACTATCCAGAAGTGGTAAATGTTTTAAAATAAAAACTAATATATAAAATATGAGATATCTTAAAAAATTTAATGAAGAATTAAATAAGTCAACTTATATTTCTGCTGCTAATAAGCTAAGAGAAAATGGATGCACTTTCTATCGTATCAGTTAATCAAATGATAGAATAATAAAAAAAACTAAAAATATTATGAATATTAAGAAATTTGAAAATTATATGTCTAGAGAAGAAATGTGTCGATCTCTTTGTAGATGTGGATATAATATGAGTGAACTTGAAGAGTGTTCAAATCAAGAACTCGAAGAAATGTGTAAAAACGCAGAAAACAATGATGAGGAAGAAATGACTCAAGAAGCAAAAGGTGAAAAATGGATAAAAGATGCTATTAAGAGACCAGGATCTTTAAGAAAATCACTAAATAAAAAAGAAGGTGAGAAAATCACTAAAAAAGAAATAGACACTGAGTTACAAGCTCTTAAAGGTAAAGATAAAGACCCTAAGAAAAAAGGTGTACAAGGATTAAAAGGTAAAGATTTATCTAAATTTAGAAAACTAAACTTGGCTAGAACTCTTAAATCTATGAAAGAACATCAAGAAACTCAAAATTATATGTTTTTCGGAAATCTTCAAACAATGAAAAGATTAATCGATGAGATGTTAGAGATGGATGAGTCAAAAATTGATGAGATCTTAAAAGAACATAATTGGGCATTAGACCATATCGCAACATCTAAAGATGATGTTGAAGAAGTATTTAACTTCTTAGCAGGACATGATGAACCAAGTGATGACATAGTTGATTCAGAAGAAAATCACTTATTAGGTGGTCCAGAATCATCACACACGGTACATGACAATCATATGAGAAATGTTGATGTTGAAGAACATCAAGAAAGTATCAAAAGTTTTAAAAATTTCAAATAGTAAAAAAATTAAATAAGTATATGTATAGTAAAGAACAAGTAGAATCAGCTGTAAAAGCTAAAGGATATGTTTGGTTTGAGGATGCAAACAATAAAGGATTTGATGTTAACATCGTCGGTGTTAGAAATTCAACAACCGGACAAAAAGTTACAAACGCATTTGATGATGTATTAACATTATCTTATAAAGAAAATGGTGAGTGGAAATTTCATTCTTGGCCAGCTACAACTGACCCAGGTAAAAAAGGAGTTTTAGAATATCATAACGCTGCTGGTGTTGCTAGATTAGTAGAAGGTCAATATAGAGGATCTCACACAATTAGATTACACCAAGGTAAATATGAGGCTTTAGGTCAAGCTAAAAATGTAAAAGTTTATAGAGATGCTAACAAAGACTTAACCTATGATGAAAACAAAATTCAAGAAGGTCTTTTCGGTATTAACATTCACAAAGCAGGTGCTGATTCAACTTATGTTGAAAATTGGAGCGAGGGATGCCAGGTATTCAAAAAATCTGCTGACTTTGAAGAGTTTATGAAAATTTGTCGTAAAGCAAGAGATATTCATGGTAACTCATTCACTTACACACTAATTGAATCAACGGATATAAAATAATAATAAATAAATATTAAAAACCTCTCAAAAATGAGAGGTTTTTTTATGCAAACAAATTACTAGTTTTTAACTAAAAGTAATATGAGTTCAAAAAAAAAGATTACTAGCAATGAAGGAAATTGATGAGTTCTTAGTATTTCTATTAGAACATGAGTATGATAGAAGAATAAGTATCAGTAAAAAAATGAAATATGGGTATCGATACTTTTATATTTCATTTCATATAGATGAAAAACCAGAAGAAGATAAAAATAATCAATCATATGGTACTAACAGAGCATTTAGTGCATATAGAATATCAGACTCTGTTGAAATAGTAATTGATAATAGAAATTCATGTGTTGAATTATTATACGAACACGGTTCAGAAAACATCATTATTGAAGATACACAACTGGTTGAGAAATGGAGTCAAATTTTAGAAGATTATATAAATAAAGATATATCTGAAAAAACAAAATCAGTTATTGAGAATACATTAAGTTCATGTTATAATAAGAACTTATACAGAGAATACCAAATGAAAAAAATACTACCAGACGATGAATCTTTATAATCAAGAAGAAATAGATAGAATAACAAAGGTTAAAGAAACTAATGATAAATTAGAAGATTTCTTTAATGATAAAAGAACCGAGTGGAACAAAAACGTAGAACCACTTTTTAAGGTTCTAATGGTAGATTTATCAAATCCATCAAACTCAAAGGAGATATTAAATGCTCAATCATTGGCTCTTACATTTAGACAACAGATTTATGAACAAATCAATTTCTTCTTAAATAAAAGAAGTAAAGAAACAACCAAAATTAAAAAATTAAGACAAGAGAAATTTATCTTTTATGCAACAGGATTTGGAATTAAAACAAATCTTGGTGAAAAAGGAATTTTAATTGATGGACATATAGCTGAAAATGATAGATGTATTGAATTAATAGAGTCTTATATTGAGTTCTTGAGAGATTCTATTAGAAATTTAGAGAGTTTGTCTTATTCGATTAAGAATATGATTGAATTAATGAACTATTTAGGTCGTTAATCTACTTCTTTTTCATGTACTTTTTATTAATCTTAGTTTCGATTCCTTTCTTCATTAAGACTTCATGACCAAGTGAACAATCTGAACATAAGGTCGCATCTTTATGTTCACACTTAATATCACCTTCTCCTTTACAAGTAACACATTTACCTGAATCGGTATCTCCGGTTCCATCACAATCATCACAATCATATCTTCCATCACCATATTTACAATCATCACAATCAATACACTCACCATCACAATTATCACATCTATCACCATCACCAGAAACCGAATGTAGAAAGTAAGAATTAATATCAGATAAGTTAGAAAGTACTTTCTTTTTATCATCTAAGAAACACATAGTATCTACAAATGGATAGTAGGTGAATTCACCATCTAATTTAACGGTAGCTTCGCCAAATACATCAGTTCCTTTATAAATAAAATTAATATTATCCTCTAAATAACTATTCATTTTCTTCTTCATCATCCATCCTTTTTCATCAGCATACATTTTAAATTTGATAACATCTGAATCACGATTAGTATAAACTCTATCCATAAAGTATTTAGCCTCACAAGGAGAATCTTTTAGTTTCCATACAATCGCTCTACCATGTACCTTATTTTCTTCATCTAAAAGAACTAGTAATTTAACCTTTGATGTGTTTTCAGTATAAATTTTAAATGTTTTTTTAGACTCTTCAGACATACAAGATCCACCTAAACTACCACTTGAACTATAATATCTATCACTATTATAATATTTTGCGATATCATTACCATCAACTAATTCAAATTTTAATTTAGTATTTGAGCTAGTGGCTTTGAAGTGATTAACAAAATCTTCAATATCTTTATCTTTAAAATTCACACTAGCGAAAGGAAGTAAATATCTAACAATTTTACCTATTTTAACATCACTTCTACCTTTAGTTGTGTATGGTAAAGAAGGATCTTCATCAGAATCCCAACCAGATGGAATTCTATTCTGTGCAATAAAAGATAACATATCATCTTTATCAACTAAGTCAAAATAGTTTTGTTTGATATCAGAATCTCTTATGTATTCCTCGTTTTCTATTATATCTAAAATTCCCTGAGCAATTTCTCCTGTTTTGCCTTTTGTCTTTGCAATCTCTTTAAACTTCATGATGAAATCTGTAGAGCCATAGATATAAGAATCCATCACTGAATATAACTGGGATATTAACTTTTTTACTAAAAAACTATTATACTTTTTAATCATATAATTATATATTAAAAATGTAAAACTATTTATGTATTTTCCAAAATTCAGATTAAAAAAAGATTGGTATATTGAAGTTGACATACTTGGCACAAAGAATAGAACACTTGTTCTAACAGAAGGTCAAATTTTTGAAGTTGAAAGTGATAACAACTATCATATAATCTATGGAGGTTGGTCTGAGAAAACTCCAAATGTTGGAGGTAGAATGATATTAAACGAGGAAAAAATGAGATTAGCGACCGATGGTGATGAATTACTATTTGAAGCTATTGATGAAAGTCCTGATTTGGAAATTATAATTGAGGAAGTTCCTGACGATGATGATATATTAGTTAGAAATTGGAGAATACAATTAGATGTTAAAACAACTAGAAAAAAACTAAAAGAAATAGAAAAAATTATAAATCAAATGGTAAAACCTATTTTATAATTTCGTATATTTGTAACATAAATCTATACAAAATGGAAAAGACATATCCAATCGGAGCTTTAGTCGGTAGATTCCAAGTTCACGAGCTACATGAAGCTCATAAATACCTGATTGACCAGGTAGCAGAAAATCACAAAAAAGTAATTTTATTCCTCGGTGTTCCAAAAGTAGTTGGAACCAAAAAGAATCCATTAGATTTCGATACTCGAAAAAGAATGGTTCAACATCACTATCCAGATATTGTAATTTTGGCACTTCCCGATTTCGGAGATGATCGTAGATGGTCTTCTGAATTAGATAAGAGAGTTAAAGAAGTTTATCCCATCGGTGAAGTTCTTCTTTATGGTGGTAGAGACTCATTTATCCCTTACTATAAAAGTGGTGGAGGTCATTTCGATTGTAAAGAATTAGAAGAATACGGAACATTTGTTTCAGGTACTGAAGTTAGAAAAATGGTATCAGAACAAGTTAAAGATTCAGCTGACTTTAGATCTGGTGTTATCTATCAATCATATAATCAATATCCAAAAGTTCATCCTTGTATTGATGTTGCTATATTAGATGAATCTGAAGAAAAAGTACTTTTAGCAAAAAGACCATTTGAAGATGGTTGGAGATTTATCGGTGGTTTTTCAAAGCCAACTGATGTCTCATATGAACACACTGTTCGTAGAAAGATTTCAGAAGATGCTGGTCACAACTTATCGGTAAATCATCCAAGATATATTGGTAGTTGTCAAATTCCTGACTGGAGATATCAAAGTGAGGAAGATAAAATCTTAAGCATACTTTTTATTACTAAAAAACAATTTGGTAGAATTGACCCATCTGATGATGTTTCAGAGTTAAAATGGTGGGATATTAGTGAATTAGAAAAAGATGAAAAAATTATCACTAAAGAACATAAAATTTTACTGGATATGTTCCTTAAAAACAAAAAATATTAATAACTTTAAATAAAAATTACTATGAGCTTACAAAGACAAATCACTAGAAAGTTAGAGAAAGCAATTCTTGATAAAGATTGGACCTCTATTGAAGGTATTCAAAAACACCTCACAAAAATCATCACAAAACCAGATAACTTAATTCTGTGTACAGACGCATATAAATACTCACACCATAAGTTTTATGGTAGTGAAATGACTAAAATGGTTTCCTATATGGAATCTAGAGGAGGTAAATTCTCTAAAACCGTATTCTACGGACTACAAATCTTCTTAAAACAATATTTAGAAGGTGTTGCCATCACAAAAGAAGAAGTTGATGAAGCATTTGACTACTTAGGTACTAAACACGGCGTATTTGGTAGAGAAGATGTTTTCGATAGAAGTAAATTTGATTACATCGTTGATAAATACGATGGTAAATTACCTATCAGTATTAAAGCCGTTCCAGAAGGAACCGTGGTTGACGCAAAGAATGTACTTTTCACAATCGAAAGTTTAGATGAAAATTGTGCTTGGTTAACTAACTTCTTAGAATCACTTTTATTACAAGTTTGGTATCCAATTACCGTAGCAACTCTTTCAAGAGAAGTAAGAGTAATTGTTACAAAAGCGTTCAAAGATTGCACAAGTTACGATGATGAATTGATGAACATTATGATTGACTTCGTTCTAAACGACTTTGGATTCCGTGGTGTATCTTCTGTTCAATCAGCAAAAACAGGTGGTTCAGCTCACCTTGTAAACTTCTTAGGATCTGATACGGTTATCGCTTCTAAGTTAATCAGAGACGTTTATAACACAGAACGAGTTTACGGACTATCTATCCCAGCTACAGAACACTCTATTATGACTCTTAAAGGAGAATCAGGTGAGTTAGAACTTATGAAAAGAGTTCTAACAACGTTCCCTACTGGATTAGTAGCTTGTGTATCTGACTCATTTAATATCTTTAGAGCTTGTTCAGAATATTGGGGAACAGAATTGAGAGATTTAGTTCTTTCAAGACCAGCAACTCCTGGTAATCAGTTAGTAATCAGACCTGACTCTGGTCACGTTACTAGAACATTAGTTGAAATATTCAATATCTTATTTGATAAGTTTGGATACACCGTTAATGAAAAGGGTTACAAAGTACTTCCTCCACAAGTAAGAGTTATTCAAGGTGATGGTGTTAATCTTAACTCTATTCAAGAAATCTATGACTTATTAAAGTCTGAGAAAATCTCACCAGAGAACTTAGCATTAGGTATGGGTGGTAAATTGTTACAAGCTGACATCAACAGAGATACTAACAACTTCGCAACTAAAGCTTGTTTCGCGATTGTTGATGGTAAAGAAGTAGATGTTGTTAAATCACCTACAGAAATGGATGAAAATGGTAACATTACAAAATCTTTCAAGAAATCTAAAAAAGGTAAATTGAAATTGGTTAAAAATGAAGATGGTTCTTACAGAACTGTTACATCAAGTGATTCTGATTTTGATACGATTAAAGATGAATTAATTGAAGTCTTTAGAAGTGGAGTTATCACAAAAGAATGGACCTTTGAAGAAGTTCGTGATAGAGCCAAAGTTGAGACACAAATTGAAGAAATGGTTTAAACCTAAAACCCTCTGATTTCTCAGAGGGTTTTTTATTACTTTTTCTTTTTCTTTTTTGCCTTAGCCGCTTTAGCTTTAGTCCATAAGTCAGCATCCGCCTTTCTAGCTCCACCAGCACCTGTTATAAATGAGTTTACTCTACCCATTCCCCATTGATGTTGAGCAACACCCGGTCTGTGACCAGCGTTCCAAGCTTGCATTCCTTTAGCGAAAACCTTTCTTAAAATTCCCATTGGAATTCCAGATGCTTGAGATTTCTTTTTAAGAGAAGAACTCACACCAGACTTTTTAGACTCATCTAAACCTTCTAATTCATCACTATCTAAACCAATAGCATAATTCAATTCATCAAGAATAACATCTGTAGGTATTTCATCATCATCTTCATTATAAAACTTTCCTTCAGTTCCATACTCAGAGTAACTAACTAATGGAGTTCCTTCTTCAACTAGTTCATTATATAATGAGATAATATCATCCGAATTAGCCTCATCTGAATCTTCTAAACCAAGTTCCATTCTTACACCGTTGTATTCCATAGGTATATGAATTCTACTTTCATTAAATTGTTGATTTTTTCTAATAGAGTCAACTATTTGTTTAACTTTATCTAAACTGAAGTCTAATTCAATAGCAATTTGTTCAATATCTAGACCTTCTTCTAGTAATTCTTTAACATCTTCAATATCAGCGTGTGTGAAGTCTTCAAAAGTGTAGGATTCAAATGTTTTTAAGTATTTCATATTTTTATTTTATTATTTATTTCCAAACATTCTTTGGTATGCTTTAGTAGCAGCAGATTTTTTAGTTTTAACTCTTTTACCTTCACCACCTTTACCAGATTTATAATCAGCATCCCAGTCCTTTTTATATTCTTTCTTACCTCTGAATGTGTCAATTTCTTTTTTCATCTGACTTGGATTCTTAGTTAAGTATTTTCCAGGTATTTTACGACCTTTATATCTCTGAGCTTTTGGTCTTCCTTTTCTTGATTCAGAAATTCCTAAAATTCCTTGAATATCTTTTTCTATCATATCTAATCCTTCGTCCATTGACTCAACATTAGTTTGGAAATCAATAACATCACCGGCAGTTTTAGTTATGTATAAGTCATCTATATCAAATTCATATTTGATAGATAACTCACCAGTTGAGAAACTAACAGATAACTGATGGTCTTTTTTATTCTCCCATTCATATACCATGTTTTGGCCATCTGACACACTGTCAACCAAATCCTTAAGTTCCTGCATTTTAGCGTCTATTAGGCTATCCGGGTTATTTACGAATTCTCTAACAAATTGATTCCATTTTTTTATCATATGATTATATATTAAATAAACAAAATCTAATTTTTTCACTATATCATGTATCAAAATCTATGTGATTAACAATGGCAAATAAAATTAAATTCAAGGTTAAAGGAGATAAATTCTCAGACTTCATCAATAAATTAGATGACCTAACCAAAATAGATGACACAATTAAACTTAAAATTGACAACGATAATATTCTAATGTATTCTATGTTAGGTGGTAACGTGATGTTGGCATTTAAGAATTATCTAATTAATACTAGAGAGTATTTAGATTATGGTGATGACTTAGATTACTCAATGGATGTAATCATTGTTAATGCTAAAAAATTCGTTAAAAATCTTAACTTCATAAAAGAATCTGAAAAGATAACAATGGAGATAACATATAAAGAATCTCCCGATGATGATTCTATTATGAATGCCAGGTCGGTTCAAGTGGTTGGTGGTAAACTAAAAGTTAATTGGTTAGCAGGTGAGCACTTTGAAATGAGAGATATTAACAAAGTAGTTCTCAAACAAAGATTAGATTTTAAGAATAGAAAATGGAACTTTAATATATCTAAATCTGAATTCTCAGATGTAAAAAAGTTATCAAGTATAAATAGTGATAGAATTATTAATATCAATATCATTGGTGGTAAGGTAACTTTATCAGAGACAGCAGCTTGGGAGTTAGAAATAGATTCTATCGATGATAGAAATGCTAATCTTATGTTAAATAAAAAGTTCCTTAATTGCATCAATGATAATGTTGATAATGTCGAATTCAATATATTTGAAACATTTATGTTAGTTAAAGATGATATATCAAATCTTATGTTAAGCTTTGAGCAAAATTTCGAAGACGAAGATTAATATTTGTAAGTTAATAATTTTTTACTTATATTTGTAACTTAAAATATTGTAAAATGACGAGAAACGAAAGAATTCTATTAAATAGAATGAGAAGAATGTCAGCTATGCTAGCATTGATTATTATTTTCATGTCTAGTTGGATTAAAAATCTTTACGATGATGTTGATTGGGTTAGATCCGAGAATAACACATATTTCTATGATAGGATAAATAAAGAGAATCAAATAAAATTTCTAAATCAAAAAATTGACTCTCTTAAAAAAGTAAATGAGTTGAAAGTAGTTGAGAAACCAAAATTAAAACCAAAGAAAAAAGTAGTAATCAATACTGACTCAGTTCCGGCTATACCTATTGACACAATAAAATCTGAAAGTGTCAACGATACTATAAAATAATCTAAAAAACCTTTGTTATTTACAAGGGTTTTTTTATGCTTTACAATTCTAAACCAAATTAAATTCCTGTCATATAAGTTATATGACTAAAGATGAAAAAATCAAACAAATAGAAATTCTTAAAAAGAAAGCAGCGGAAATTAAAAAAGAAGCTGATTATTATAATGCACTACAACTTGCTTTGAAATTAGTATTGAATGGTTCATATGGAGCCTTCGCTACATCTTACTTTATTCTTTATAATAATCATGTAGCTGGTACTATAACTGCTCAAGGTAGAGACTTGACTAAGACAATGGATAAAGTGAATGAGGATTATTGGTACAATCAGTGGCAAGATGACTTTGAATTACATTTTAAACTTGGAGTAAAAGATGTTACAAAGATAACAAAATCAGAACCTGTTAGTATTTATGCTGATACCGATTCTCTTTTTGTTTCTTTCAAACCAGCAATTGACCATTGTACTTGGAAAGATTTAATATTCAACAATGACTATTTAAGTTCTATTAATGATAAATTCATTATATTAACAAATGATGAAACTAAAACAAACAATCCTAATTGTTTAGGAGTTGCTACTAATCTATCTGAATTAGGAGAGTTGATTAAAAATGATTATGATTTAGTATTAATTGATGGTAATTATATTAAAGACAGAGGACTGAATAAGATGATAGACTCTGGTGTTTTCACATCAGAGATCAGATGGAATTGGAATAGCGAACAAGACTTTATTCAAGGACTTGACCATTTTAGATATGGTGGATATTTCAAAAAGTGTTTAGAAGACTATGCTGCTTCTTTTGGTGTTGAAAATAAAGAAGATTTTGAGTTAGAAAGAATTTCAGAATCAATGATTAACATTGCTAAGAAAAAGTATATTTGTCACATCACATATGAAGATGGTATTCCATTTGAAAGGTTAAATTATATTTATCCAAAAGGAGTTGAACTTGTTAGATCATCAACACCAGCATTTGCTCGTGATAAGATTGTTCATATTGTTAAGTATCTTTTCTCACATCCAGACACATTCAACATAAAAGATTTATTAAAATTAGTTAAAGGGTTAAGAAAGGAATTTGAACTAGCTGACATTGATGATATCTGTATGCAGTCATCCGTTTCTAAATATGAGATTAAGGTTTTAGATGATTCGAAACTACCTCTTCAGTTTGTTAGTGGTGCTCACTTCGCTGTTAAGTCAGCCGCTCATCATAACTACCTATTATTAAAGAGTAAAGATTACCAACAAAAGTATGAATTTATAAAATCTGGTAATAAAATTAAATACTATTGTTGTAAGGATAAATCTATAACGGATATGTTTGCTTACACAAGAGGCTCTTATCCAATCGAATTCGCACCGGCTATCGACTATGATGAGCAATTTGCTAAATCTATACTTTCACCGATAAATTCAATTATTGAGCCGTTGGGAATGCCGGAAATAACTAAAAGGTTGAGTGTTGTTATGGATATATTTGGTGGTAAAGGAGGCTTCTAAAGTAGACCAATACTACCATATACATTTATCCAAGAATTAGGATTAGATGGATCTATTAAATGTGTATTGTTTACCTGTGTTTTACTAACAGGAAAATATTTTTTAATGTAAATTTTACCAGGAATAACATCATTTACAAGATAAAGTGGAACCATAATTCCATTCGATCTAAGTTCTTTTGTGAATTTCAAAGCCGCTCCAAAAATTGTATCTGTATCTAAATCTTCCATTTTTAATCCCTCTGTTCTAAACATAACAGCTTTTGGTCGAGCGTATCTTATTTCAACATATAATCTATCTGAAGTGTCTATTAAATTATATCCAGATAGAGAAGGTAGACTGATAGGTGCGTTATTACCTTGAAATTTGTAAATAGTATTTGTAGAGATTTCTTGAAATAATAAATCACAATTAAGTGCGTTACATATATCAAGTAACTTTGTTCTTTGCCAAGTACCAGAAGCTAACATTGGATTTCCTAAAAATTTAGAGTCAAAGGTATACTTATCTTCAATAATACCATTTATAAGATTATTAACTATTGATATATTATCTATATCAATCATAGTACAATTCGCTGGTAAATTAGGACTTCTATGATTATTAGAGAAAACATTACCACCAACATGTATTCTATTTTGTGCTTCAAATATTGAAAATTTAGTTATTAACATAGTGTATATATTAAAATTAGATATATAAATTATGAAAACAGATGAAATATATCCATATTATTTAGATTATCTAAATGATAGAATGTTAGAAGGTAAAATATCAAAAGGATCATTCTCTTTATTGAAGATTAGTAGAGATTCATTTGAGGACTTTAAGTTCAGGTTTGAGAATGATGAACTTTTCAGTAGAAAAGTAATAGAATTACATAAGTCTGAAGTTAGAGACAAAAAAATTGATGATATATTCGATGATTTTGATTGATGAGATAATAGTAGATAATGTAAATATTAAATTTTACAAAGGAATGGATATTGACTTACTTCTAAATCATAATAGAGATGGATCCAATGGGTTCATCTTTTGTTTTATAGATAGTTGGACAGCTGAAGTTAAAAGTTATAATAGACAAAGAAAGTTAGTATCAATAGTCGATGATATCAATTATAAAGAATTTGAATGGGATATGATTAACAATAATTATATTAATGTTTATCAAACAGAAGGTCTTGGAATAGATATTGTTTATGAGACTATAAGAGGTAAATTGGAAAAAAATCAACTTCCTGACCAACCATGGACTCCAATAGCAGGAATATCAAGGGGTGCATGGAAAATATCAAATAACCAAACTAAATATATAACCTAATGACTAAAATTATGAAACATTTAATGAGATATGAGGGTTATACATCTATGGAAAGAGTAGATGACATTTTAGATAAAATATCTAAATATGGTATTAAATCGCTTACTCAATTAGAGAAGGATTTTCTAGATTCTCATAAAATAGGAAATGAGGAAGAAATACATGATAAATTAGCAAAAGAAGAATCCGAAACGGTATTTGAAGACGATAATGGTTATTTCAAATTTGAACATACTGAAACCGAAGATTACGGAGATGAAGTTCATTATATAGGAACACTTTATGTACCAGATTTAGAATGGCCAAATGGTAAAAGATTAGAAGGTCGTTTAGAGGGTAAAATAGTAGTTTATAGTAATGGTTCTATTTCTCCTGATTTTTATTCAGTTGTAAAAGATCCACAAACTCATGATAATTATGATGTGTTTGAGTTCTGTAATGGATTGGAGTATGAGTTAGATTCTTTTATAGACTATGTAGTATCTGAATTAGATGATAAAAATAAAGATTTATAATTTAATATATAACATTATATAAAAAATAATTAGAAACAATGATTAAAAGATATAATCAATTTGTTAAAGGTGTTAACGAAGAATTTGAAATGGGAGAAGAAAGACCTTCACCAATTACAAAACCAGCACCTACAACTACACCAGACACACCAACTAGACCAAGACCAACTAGACCAGGAATTACACCAACTGAAGTTCCTTCAGAAGAAGATGCTCCTTTAGCATATGGATATGGTGAGAATGAATTACCTGAAGAAGAAGGTGGTGAGTATATGGGTCAAAAAATGATGGCTGATTTAGCATCAGAACTTGGTACTGAAATAGGAACTGATGGTTCTATTAACTATAACGGTAAAAAAGTTAACTTTTATTCAGAAACTGAAATGTTCCATGTTGATAAAAAGAAATTCAAAACAGCTGATGAGGTTATTAATTACTTAGAAGGTAGTACACCTGATAATAAGTCTATGGAAGAAGAAAATGATACCATGTTAGCTAGACAAGAACATAGTCCTTCAAAAGAAGATATGGATGAACTAATGGCGGCTCACGATGATGATGATTTCATTGAAGAAGAAGAGGAATTTGAATCTAAAAGTTATAAAAGAACTTTTGAAAGTTATAAAAGAAAGAAATAATTCTAATAGAAATAAAAAAACCCACTCAATTTTGAGTGGGTTTTTTATTTTACATTTCTGTAGGTTCTGATGGTGTTTCTGATTTCTTTTCTTGTTGTATCTTGTTAATGATATAACCTGAAACAGCGAACTCAGCCGCCGCCCATAGAAGAAATTCTCCCATTGATAACGTAGCATGTTTTTCTAAAAGAAAGAAAATCATACCCCATTGAGCAATAATAAATGCTACTCCAGATTCAACTCTTTTCTTTGAAAAGTAAGATGATTTACTGCTATACATAGCCAATAACTCAGTGAAGAACCATTTAATTTTGTCTAAACTTCTTTGAAACCAGTTCTTTTTAGTTTCAATAACCGTTGTTTTCTTTTCGTTTGCCATAGTAGTGATTAATTTTTATAAAGTATATATTATATTTAGGAAAGTATAAATTTCCAATATATAATTAATATGAGATTAATTAGAATTTTGAGATTTATTTATAAAGCAGAACACCCACACTTTCTATCTGTTGATAAATCAATCTATTTCAGATGGAAGTGGATTATCAAAATGGTTCTTAGTATGAATAAAAACTACAAACCTTGTGAGATATTAAGAAAGAAATATAAAGTATTAGAAGATTTTGTTGTTATAGGATTAAAATATAATGGTAAAAATGTAAAAAGAAGAACATGTGGTTTTGCTAAAGAATTCCTAGAAGAAAATAAAGAAACATCTTGTGTTTATTGTGATGTTGTATTAAATGAAAGTAACGCAACCGCAGATCATATCATTCCTATATCAGATGGTGGAAATAATTGTCAAGTTAATTTAGTTGTTTGTTGTAAAAATTGTAATAATCAAAGAGGTAATTTAGATTTTAGAGAGTTTATGAGATTGAAAAAAAGAAATTATAAAAAGTTATTTATTTAGAGATTTTTGATAGAATCAAATCTTTTATTATAGTCTGTATCATCATCTTTATTTATTCTTTTCTTTCTAAACTTTGGTATCCACTTAATATCTAAAATATCAGAACTGAAGAATGTCTCTAAGTTCAGTTTTTTATAAGGATCGGACATAAGTTCGGATAATTTATTCATATCTTTCACTTTACTTATTCTATGTAAAAGTCTATATGGATCATCTGTTTTCTTTTTCTCTACAATATCATCAAATAACTTCTTCCAAAGAAAGATAGGATAACCACTTCTCAATTTCTCTTCCGATTTTTTATAACCAGCTTCATCATTATCAAAGAAATATTGTAAATCTAAATTATTATTTTCTAAAAATCTATAATCTGTATTAACTCCAACAAGTCCAATTGAATTTGGAAAAAATAAAGAGTCAATATAACCTTCAAAAACGGTAATTTTTTCCATAAAATCAACATTAAGTATGTTGAAATAATATGATAACTTATTATAAATCACCATCTCACTCATATCAGGTTCCGGTAAATCTTTTCCTATACTAATCCATTCTAATAGATTCTCATAGTTGTATATTTTGAATGTACGACGCTTTCCTTCTTTTAAGTTACGAGTTTGCATACCGAGTACTTTATCACCTCTACGATTCAATAAAACGATTATCCACTCACTTTCATCTTCATTCTTCCAGTATTTGGCTTGATAAATATTCTTATGGTACTCTGGTGGTATTCCACGACCAACTAAATATTTATAAACACCGCCATTAACTTGTATAGGTTTGAAATCAGATATTGGTGTTAAGTCTTGACTGAATACTCTTTCTAATTCGGTCATATCAATTAGATTTTCAAATTTAGCATCAACAAAATCACCTTCATAGTCAGAATAAGTCATAACACTATTTAAGTGTTCTATCATTTCTAACTTTTTTTCAGGGTCTAGTTGTTCATTGAAATCTTTGCACAATCTATCAAAGGTTGTTTTCTTATCACAATTAAAACAAATATAGATAAGTCTGTTAAAATAGAAGTTACCTCTTTTTTTGTGTTCGGATTTTCCATCGCCACAATAAGGACAACACATATTCAATCTGTCCGAATATGATATTAATTTTCTTCTATGAACAGAAGAAAACTCTTTATTCAGGATTTTTTGTAATATATCATTTATGTATTTTTGGTCCATACATGATATATTTTACAAATACATCTAAGTTTTCAAAAAATCAAAAAAAGAGATTTAAAACTAAATATATACTATAATAAAAAAATATAATAATATGAAATATATTAAGACATTCGAAAGTTATTCATCTAAATCATTAATGGTTTTTGAAAACGCTGAAATTGGAACACCTGAACATGAAGCTTTATTGAATAAATCTTTTGATCAATTATCAGAACAAGAAAAAGAAGCAGCTTTTAAAGGAATTGAAGAATTAGCTTCAAAATTAGGATGTTCTGTTGAAGATTTAACAGATCCTAAGTTTTTAGAAGGTGATTTTCAAGAATCTGCTAAAGAACAACCAGTAGAAGAAGGCATGATTGGTGACTTTTTTGAAAGAACAAAAAAATTCTTTGGTAATCTATTAAACGGATTAGGAATCGCTTTAAGATATGCTGGTGGATTAGCTGGATCATTATCAGCATTTCTTGCTATCGCAGCAGGTAGTCCTGATTATAGAGTAGAGTGGATGTGGCACCCAGCATTAAGAGCACTTTCTCATGATCAACAAGCTGGAATGTTTGTGGCTGGATTAGCCGCGTTAGGAATAAGTATAATCGCTGGTCACTACCTATCAAATAAAGGTAAAGAAATGGCAAAATAATTTATAAATAATATTAAATAAAAAAAGACCCTTTATGGGTCTTTTTTTATTTTGAGTATTTTTCGTCTCGTATATCTACTAAAACATTGATAATTGTTTTGATACTTTCTTTATCAGGTGCTATTTTGTTTAAATAAACGCCTTTAGCGAATGAACGGTAGTAGATAAAGTGAGCTACCAATAAAATAATTGCGAATGGTAAGATGAAGTTCAAAAACCAGATACCAATTAAAAATGGAATTAATGTAACTACAAACATAACTCCTTCAGTAAATAACATAGATGCAACTTTTAACAAGTTGATACTTTTATTAAAATCTGATTTTGTATAGTTAGCTGTTTTTACTAATTCTTCTTGTTTTACTTCGTTGTATGTTTTCATTTTGTAGTGGATTTATTTTTGTTTAATTATTTAACAATACAAATATACAATTATTTTTCTAATTATAAAATATATATATCAAAAAAATTAAAAATAGTAACCATTTCACTTTAAATTTATATATTTGTATTATGAGAACACTAAAAGAGTTATACAATGCTAATGTGGATGTCAGAGACTCTGATATTCCAGTTGAATGGAAAGAAAGTTTTGGCAAGTTTATGATGGGTCAAACATGTTCTGCTGAAGTCGATGAAGATGGAAATATAAAAGAGTTTATCTATTACGCTTGTGATTTCAGAGGTTGGTACTTCCAAAATAAAGAAGCTATTGAAAGAGATATTAAAATAGATAACGTATTAAAGAGTTAATAGTAAATATAACTTTTCAATTTCTTTTCTAAATGAAGAATAATCAAATGATTTACACATTCTATAAAGTGCTCTGATATATCTGTAATCTAATCTCAACATCTTCTTATATTTAAGATTCAAATCTCCATCACCTGTTAATTTCTCTATTTCTGAAGTAAATAGAGAAACTTTACTACTTGTGCTAAGAAAACTTTCCGTGAATGTTATTGCGGTTAATAAAGATGGTATCATTTCCTCTGGTGTTAGTAATTCAGAAGAGTCCATACCCCAGTAAACATTTTTTAAACTTTTTATATAAACTTCATTTGATTCTATAGAAGAAATAACATCTTTGGTGTTTAACTCACCATTTTTATAAGCATCATATAGTTTTTTCTTAACCTTTTCAACTAATTTATTATGTTCACAATCATCACCTGGAAAAATCTCTTCTCTTATCTTATGATATAATAAATCTCCCCAAGTCATTGTGTCACTTCTATTTTCTTTCTCATCTATAAAATGATATTCTCCAGTATATGGATCTCTTATATAATTTTTTCTCAAAAAGTATTTGGTTTCACCTACTATTATTTGTTCTATATAAAGGTCTGTTCTAGATTTAACTAACCAATCAGTATCATTTTTTGATATCTCAACTTCTATTACTTGTTCATTATCAGGATAAAGGTAATCGTTCAGAACTTCAGAATAAACAGCATCATCTTTATAAAAATGCTCACTATGATACTCTGACCAAACAATACTATCATCTGGGTAAGCCCATTCATCTTTATAATCTAAATAAGTGGCATCATCTGTGTAAACATAACTATTAATATTTTCACACCAAACCGAACCTTCTCTACTAATATGTTCGCCATACCACTCAGACCAAATACCATCTTCTTCTTCAAAACCACCACTCGTATCTTGAATCTTTATATAACCTTGGCCTGGCCATAAATCTTCGTCATCTCTTAAAATTTTAGTTGTGGGATTATAAACAACAAATGTATCCATATAAGGATATTTCTCATAAGTGTGATCTCCTAATTTAACTTCTAAGTAGTGTTCGTTTTCTGAAACTCTATATGAGTTTTTTATCATCCATTTCTCAAAAAAATCATGAAATAACAATTTATCTGAATCATTTATAGTATAGATTCTATCCATATAATAAGAGTCATCCGTTAATTTCCAAATTAAAGCTCGACCTGTAATTTTATCTTTATTGTCCTCTGATTTTAATATAAGTAATTGACAGACCTCTGGATTTTTAACATAAATATCTAAAAAATTTTGACAACTATTATATCTCATACAAGAATTTCCTAATTGACCTCTTCTTTCAAGATAATTGTTTTCATGATACCATTTTCTAATCTCTTCTCCTTGTACCAACTCAAAGTTATTAAGGTCATCACCATCAACAGCTGCTTTATATTGATTTACAAATGCTTCTATATCAGAATCCGTAATAGAAGATTTATACACTTCTGTCACTATTCTTCTAAGCCATCTACCAATACTTATCTCCGTTCTACCTTTATTCCAAAATTCATTTGATTTATCATTAGTTATATTTCTTTGAAGAAAATAAACATCATCATTAGGATATGTTTTTGTATCTGGGTTGGATCTTAAAATTCTATTTACTTGAATAAAAGATATTGTATCATTCTTATCAGTGATATCAACTAAAGTGTAGATATCAGTAATTTGATTAGAATCTTCAGCGGATAATAAAAATTTAGCATACTTATTATTTTTAGAAACTTTGTCTAAAAGTTTTCTAAACTCATCAGAGTAATAAAGTCTCATCTCTTTTTTAGCAACAGATTCAAAAATAAAGTCTAAGTAGTTAGATAGAAATCTCATATATTATATATTAAATAAATAGATTTAAAATAAAAAATCCTCTTATTTAGAGGATTTTATTACTTTCTTTTTCCTTTTCTTAGTACCGACAATATCACTCGATGTTTTAGCTAAGAATTTAGTTTGTCTTTTGAATTGATTTGCAAAATCATCTTGTCTTTGATCTTGACCTATTGGATTTAATTGACCAGCCATATTACCAAATTGTGTAAATTTTAATACCGATCCTTCCATACCTGGAGTTTGTTGAGATGTTTCAGTTACTACCTCTTTTGATACAACTTTTCTAGTTATATTTAGAGGATCTTTAGTTCCCTTAACAACAAAAGAAACAATATTTGGAAATCTTTCGTGATTTAATTCAATCACATGTTCCATATGTTCTTTATTTTTATTATCATCATCTGAGAATCCAAGTTTTGCAACCCAATGATTTCCAGAGTTGGAGTTCAACTCATCGATGAAACTATTTACTTTTTCAGTAAACTCTAAAAATACATCTTCTTTAGCTTTTTCAGGATTACTAGGAGAACCACCTTTTGATGGAGATGAAACACCAACAAAATCACAATTGTCTAAATAAACTTTAATCAACTCATTTTGAGATGGCTGACCTTTTAGTATTTTAGATGAATCTTCTTTATCAACTCCGAAGAAGTAAGCATATTTCATTACTTGATTATACATTTGGTATAATTGTTCTTCAGTTAAAACATTATCTATAATCCACTCAACACCTTTTCTCATAGGTCCAGATTCATGGCCACGAGCAGTGATGATTGCAAATAATGAACCATTTGATAGACATTCAATAAAGTCATCCCAAGCTGGTCCAAAACTTCCACTAGATATAGCTTTTTTAGTATCCTCTGTAAAGATAGATTCTCCCATAGGACCATTATCTCTAAAGTTAGAAAAAGCCTCTGATGGATCATTGTTTATAACTCTCCAGTTTTCAGAGTCACCTCTAACTTCTGCAAATTCAGCAGTAGAGATATCAATAGGATTCCAAGAATCACCATCTCTTTTCTCCATGTGAATAACAGTTGGCATGTTTAATATATTATCATCCCAGTCAAAAGCATAGTAAAGTAGATAATCAGATTCTCTGCTTTCTTTAATAAATTGACCAAATTTCTTAACCATGGTATTTATTTTTTCTTATTTATAAATGATTGAAATGATTCAAGAGCACTTCCGTTCTCTTCTTCTTCATCATCGTCATCATCACCTTCTTCATCATCTTGAATTTCATCTTCAAGACCTTCAGGAGCTTCTTCACCAGCGAAGTCTTCTTCTTCACCACCAAAATCACCAAAGGATTTAATTCCTTCTCCACCTTCAGACTCTTCACCTTCAGACTCTTCACCTTCAGACTCTTCACCTTCTTGTGCTTCTTCAGTGTCGATTGAGAATTCCTCAATAACCTCACCATCGAATTCAGCTTTTACTGATATACGACCTTCCATCTCTTCGATTTCGATCTCATATCCGTTTATTTCAACTTTAGTTTTCATATTGTACAATTAATTTTTATTATATATTAAATATGTAACCTCGTTTTTTGATAAATAAACTTTTACCCATTTATATAATAAAAACTAAAACTAAACATAATATAATGACAGATTTTAGAAAATTCAGCATACAAAGTATAAGTGGTAATAAATTCGATGACTACTTTAAGAAACTACAAAAAAAGAACTTCACATCAAACTTACTCGAATCAAATGGAATGCCAGTTGATGTATTTTCAAAACTATTAGATGATAGAATTATCTTTTTAGCAGATGAGATCGATTCAGATGTTTGTAACATAATTAAAGCTCAACTTCTTTATTTAGAATCTGTTAATGATGATGATATTAAAATCTATATTGATAGTCCAGGTGGTTCAGTTTACTCTGGATTAGGTTTATTGGACGTAATGGATTTTGTTAAACCAGACATCGTTACAATCAATACGGGACTTGCTGCATCAATGGGTGCTGTAATTCTATGTTCCGGTACTAAAGGTAAAAGAAGAGCTCTTAAAAGAAGTAGAACGATGATTCACCAACCAATGAGTTATGGTGGATATGTTCAACAAGCTTCTGATATGGAAATTGAAGCCAGAGAAATGAACTCAATAAAGAAAGAACTTTATGAGATAATATCAGAAATGACAGGTCAAAATTACGATAGAGTTAGTAAAGATGGTGATAGAGATTATTGGATGAATGCTATTGAAGCTAAGAAGTATGGCATGATTGATGAAATCGTAACAAAAAGAAAATAATATCTATGATGCAAATTTCACAACTAACTAAGGACCAAAGAGTTAAAGAGATAATCACTGAGATTAATAAGAAGACTTCAAACTCTATGAGTTTTACGCCATTTCAATCTGTAATAGAACCATTAACTTTAATTCAAATAGTTGAATCAATAGAAGATAGAATTTATTTTATATCAGAGTCTCCATCATTTGAGTTGAACGGAAGAAACTGGACTTGTCAACAATATAAATGTGATACTATCGAAGACTTTAAGTCATTGATGGATAACCATCCTAATGAATTTTATATACTTTATAACATTATGTTAACTAATGGTATTATTTCAAATGCTCCTGGTATTTCTCAAACTCCATCTTATATGATTAGAGGAGTTTTTGTAGAGGATCCTTCAATTAAAAGAGACCAAATAATAAATCAAATTCTAAACGAAGAATAACTTTTAAATATTAATATATAATGAGATGAAAAAATTCTCTAAACTTATATTAGAATCTAAAGATGAGTCACGAACAATGAGTCCTCTTACAAATCCTGTCGATTGGGATGAAATATTCAAACCTTTAATAGATCATATTGAATCTAATCTTCAATCAAAAGTTCAAGGTCCAGGAAGTGCCGTTTTTACAAGTAAAACAAAATCACTTCTTGATGAATTTATTGACCAAGTAGAAGAAGATTATAAAGATTATTATCAATATGAAATACATGATGGCTCACAAGAAGGATTCTTATCAGCTTTTAATATCAATGTTGATTATAGAGATATAATGGACTGCATTCAACCATTATTAGACAGAACAGATGATGTTGAAGATTCCGGTAACTTTGAATTAGGTGCTTTTGTTATTGATATAGTTAGTATTAAATATACTACAAATGAAGAAATAGCTGAAGATTTAGCAGACGTTCATGGTAAGTTAAAAATGTTAGATGCTGATTTTACTATACAGGTGAAGAAATCTAGAGGACCTAGAGAGACAGGAACTATATCATTAACAAAGACTTCAACTGATGTTGATACTTTATTCTTAAATGGTTTATATACACGTTCGAATGGACAAGGAGATGAAAAAGTATCTAATGTTATAATCTATGTTTATAATAAAGAAACAGTTCAAGGTGCTGATTTAGATTAATCTACTTTCTTTAGAATATTTTTAATGATATCCATTTTCTTTTTACCAGTTTCGCCTTTGAATTTATTCCAAACACCAAATGCGCCAAAAGCAAATGAGTCAGCAAAATCTTCTCTTGGATTTCTTGATGTGTATTTTCTACAAAAATCAGCATCTTCTTTGTATATCCAATTAGATAATTTATGACCAGCAATCTCTCGACCCTTTCTTTTTTCCTCATATCTAATATATCCATCAGGTACATTAGCTCTTCTGTCTAATTTTTTCCAACCAGATAT
>Ga0114974_10000354_pt1 | contig 39092 bp, 43 predicted proteins | sample S_130206_EF_Meta_FD_87318 | JGI IMG/M metagenome (GOLD analysis project Ga0114974, IMG submission 87318) | Freshwater microbial communities from Lake Simoncouche, Canada to study carbon cycling - S_130206_EF_MetaG | ecosystem: Environmental > Aquatic > Freshwater > Lake | place: Lake... | reverse complement strand
ACCGGAATTACAGTTCAGCTCCCGCCAGGAACTTATGGACGTATTGCGCCACGCTCTGGACTCGCCGTGAAGCACGGTCTGGACACTCTGGCGGGTGTGATTGATCCAGATTATACAGGTGAAGTCAAGGTTGTCCTACAGAACCTGGACGTGCAGCCGTTCGTGATCCGTCCGGGATACCGCATCGCCCAGCTCATTCTGGAGAACTTTACGACGGCCGATGTTGTTGAGGTGCCGACAGAGAACACGGGGCTCATCACCGAGCGCGGTGCGGGTGGTTTCGGCTCCACAGGTATTTAGACGCAGTTAGAAAACTAAACCCTTAAATTTACAAGATGGTCCCTTTCCAAGCAATCGCTTGGGAGGGACAAGACCAGGACGACCAATTTACTATCAGGATTTTTGGTCGGGCTGAAGATGGCCGCTCGGTGTGTTTGGGGACCCCGTTCCAACCGTTTTTCTACATCAAACCACGCAAATTGACCAAGGAAATCTTGGAGTTTGTAAAGACCAAGTGTTCAAAGGCTGAGGTGAAGCGCGCCAAGGATCTTTGGGGGTTTCAAAATGAAACACTGTCTGATTTTATTCAGGTGACTTTCAAGTCACATCGTGCTCTACGCGGACTCGCGTGGTCCATTGAAAACTTCAAGTGGCCCGAACTTGCAGGGTGCCGCGTGTACGAGTCAAATATTGATCCGGTACTCCGTTTCATGCACGTGTCGGGCTGCACGTCTACAGGGTGGATCAACCCCGGACTGTGTGAGCCTGATGCGGATACGACGTGTGACGTGAACCTGTGGGCCCCAAACTGGCGCTTCATCACACCTCTAGCACGCGATGACATTGCGCCCTTGAAGATCATGTCCTTTGACATTGAGTGTTACTCTAGCACCGGTGCTTTCCCCGACCCGCGCAACCCTCATGATGTCGTGTTTCAGATTGGTATGACGACCAAGGCGTTTGGTCAACCCGGCTTCATTGACAGGAAGTGTCTGTGCCTCAAAGAGACTGTGGGTGATGACATAGAGTCCTTCAAGACTGAAAAGGAGCTCCTAGACGCTTTTCAGAAGTATCTCATAAAAACAGACCCAGATATCTTGACTGGTTGGAACATCTTTGGGTTTGACTTGGAGTTTCTCCACTTTAGGGCTGCGCTCACCGGCGCGAGCACCATCTGGGGTCGCGTGAAGGATTCGCCGATTGAAAAGGTGACTGAAAAGAACCTGAGCTCAAGCGCGCTCGGCAACAACCTCCTCAAGATGACGCCTATGAAGGGCCGTTACGTGTTTGACCTGTTCCAGGATGTGAAGCGTGAGCACAAGCTTGAGAGTTACTCGCTGAACAACGTGTCCAAGCACTTTCTGAAAGATCAGAAAAACGACATGCCCGTCAAAGAGATTTTTTCGCGTTTCGCGGGTGGCGACCCAAAACTCCTCGGGGAGGTGGCTGCGTACTGTATCAAGGACACGGAGCTACCACACGCCCTCATGGAGAAGCTGTGTCAGATCCAGAATGTCGTGGAGATGGCCAAGGCGTGTTGGGTCCCCCTGGCTTTTTTGAGTGAGCGGGGGCAGCAAATCAAGGTGTTTTCGCAGATGGCCAAGAAGGCTCGCGAGCTCAACTTCATCATTCCAACGTTTAAACAACCACCAACGGCTGCGGGTGACGCGGACGGTTACCAGGGTGCGACGGTTCTGGACGCGCAAACGGGCGCCTACTACGGTCCCATCACGGCACTTGACTTTGCGAGTCTGTATCCGAGCATCATGTGTGCACACAACTTGTGTTACTCAACACTCGTGATGGATCCCAAGTACGACAACCTTCCAGGCGTTGAGTATGAGCAGTACGGGCCGCATCGTTTCGCACAGGGCGTGGTTTCGCTCCTACCAACCATCCTCATGGACCTCAAGGCGTTCCGTAAAAAGGCCAAGAAGCTCATGGCCCAGCACGAAGGGACGCCGATGGAGGCGATTTACAACGGTCAACAGTTGGCCTATAAAATTAGTATGAACTCAATTTATGGGTTTACTGGGGCTTCTAAGGGCATGCTTCCGTGCGTCGCCATCGCATCCACTGTTACAATGCGAGGACGACAGATGATTGAGGAGACGAAGAATTACGTTGAGGCCAACTTTCCTGGCGCCAAGGTGCGGTATGGTGACACTGACTCGGTGATGGTGGAGTTTGATGTACAAGGCCGCAAAGGTCAAGATGCGATAGATTACTCGTGGAAGCTCGGTGAGGAGGCTGCCGAGCAGTGTACGAAACTCTTCAAAGCGCCGAACGATCTGGAACTTGAGAAGGTTTATTGCCCTTATTTCCTGTACAGCAAAAAGCGGTATGCAGCGAAGATGTACGAGGGGAAGACCAGTCCCGATGGGACTGTCACGGTGAGCTTCAAAAAGATTGACGTCAAGGGTCTGCAGGTGGTCAGACGCGACAGCTGTCCGTTTGTGCGAGAAACGCTCAAAAAGCTCTTGGGAATGATTTTGGAGTCAAGTGACCCGACGCCTGTTATTGAAGAGGCGCGGGCCGCTGCAAAGAAGCTCATGCACGGGCAAGTGCCCATTGAGTCACTCTTGATGAGTAAGCAGCTCGCGTCTGATTACAAAGTTTCTTGTCCTGGTTGTAAAAATAACATAGTTCAAAGTAAACTTAACCAACCCAATCAACATAAACATGGATGCAAGATATCTGAAGAAGTTCTAAACTCTTTGGATGTATCAATGCCTCACGTTGCTGTAAGGAACAAAATCAAGGCGCGCGCACCTGGTTCGGAGCCGCAGCAAGGTGACCGCGTGCCGTTTGTCATCGTGAAGGGTGACGGCCGAATGTTTGAAAAGGCTGAGGATCCCACATGGGTGCGCGACAAGAACGTCCCTATTGACTACCAGTACTACTTCACGAATCAGTTCAAGAAACCAGTTCAGGACCTCCTAGAACCTCTTGTGAGCGCCGATGTCATTTTTGACAAAAAGTTCATGGCCAATACGGAGTGCACGGAAGAGCTCAAGGCGCGCAAGGCGTTCCTGTCGCGGTTTGCTGGTGGCATAAAAGCTGCGCCTTTAGAGTAGGTATGGCTGCTTTGCAGCAACAAATACTTCAACTCATAGAGGAGGAGGTGGAGAGGCGCACAAGCCTCAAGACGCGCGCCATTTTAGACGTCGTCTCGCGTCTGTACGACATCCCGATTGAGCGCCTCATCAAAGATACATTGAATGTTGAATGTAATTTTTGTAGAGGAATTCTCAGAAGCAAGCAGCGCTGTCTCAAAACGCCGAAAGAGAACGGCTATTGTGGATTTCATCAATGTCAAGCTCCTCAGTCAAAACCTCAAGTTCAAAACCAAGACCCGGTGACTGCGGAAAAAGCTCCTTGGGAGTGAATCGGGGCTTAGAGATTTTGAAACTAAATTAAGTAATGTCCAAGTCGGATCTACTTCTCACGAGTCTGACGAAATTTTTTGAGGTTCCTGATAATCGTGAACAACTTCACAACATAATTGGCAGTGGCAAGGGTCCGTCCCTTCGCAAACTGGAGTGGTTTGTCACAAACTACTCCAAGAATAACCACGTGACGTTCACGGCCCCGAGTGGTAAGGTGTTTACTGTACACGTGGCTTACAAGTCAAGTCTTGACGGTTACAGTAAAAAGCTTTTTGATCCGTTTTGCAGAACAGAGCGGATAGAGTTCCAAGGGTTGACAACCACATGCGCCCAGCTCAACTTCCTGAGATGGGCAATTTCCAACGGAATTATCAAGGTCCTCAGAGGAATGGAAGAGAAGCAAAGCCTCCCTGAAACTGCAGAAGAGTGTATCCATAATAAAACAGGTACAAGTTGTATCCAGTAATAATTTGACTAGTATAAGCCTGATTGAAGTTAATCTGAAGCGTTGTTGTTTGTGAATTTAATTTTGAAAAATTAAGATAACCCCCCTGGTTGTATTCTTTCGGTGTCAACCCAAAAGAATACATGTAGATATTTTTTGATGGAATTGAAAGACTATGCTCCATAGGCTGTTTGAATGAGTAGTACAAAGAACCCTGGAACGTACTCAGAATATCAACGTTATTGAGTGTGATCTTGGCGTTATTGATCACGTCCACGTAGTTTGAATTTCCAGATGGAAATTGGAGCTCTATACCCGTTTGTATATATTGCGTCGTGTAGCCATAGCTGTAACGCGAATTGTAATATTTTCCACTCGTCACGGTCTCGTAATTTTTGTTTCTAAAAAACCATGCAATGACTTGGACGGGGTAGTTGGCTGTCAATTGCAGAATAGGATTTGCGCTATTAAAAAATAGTGAAGACTCTTTCTGAACACGGTTCACTATATATCTGAGGGGTGTGTGTTGATAGTACACCTTTTCAGCATTGTCAAGTAAAATTTCTTCTGTAACGATTGATGGCCATAAGGTTGTTCCTGGTGGGTACATGTCCACGGATGTGTTTGGTGGTAGACTCGCCCACCACGTGTTGGGGTGAAAAGTAAATCTGAGATAAAGACGCTGATTCCACATGGCGCACAACGGGAAATAAGGTTTGCGGAGGCGCTCACGGCCTTTGCTATTATGCGAGTACCGTCGGCAAAAGAAAAACTCCAAGGGAATCGTGAGCGTCCCTCCAACTTGCGCGTTAGAGACGTTTATGGCCGTTTGTAACCCGAGTTGCTCGTCGGCATCCAAAAACATCTGATCGCGAATGACGTACCAGTCGTCGTATAGCGTTTCAACGATCGTCTCATTCACCAAAAAGTCAACTTGTTTTATTAGAGCGCGTCCAACATTGTTTGTGTAGTTGTTGGAACCCGCGAGTGGTGGCAAAGTCACTGAGAGATACATGTTTGATAGTAGGTGTCCCATTTCGGTTGGCCGGAGCTCAATCAGAACCGTCTGACCTTGATAAGACGGGCTCGGTGGTGGGAAAGGGTACACCTTCTGAAACATCACGAAGTTGGAATAATGCTTGTATGCAGGATTCCACTGTGACTTGGTCATGTCGTCCGTCAGGAGGTACTTTTCTTGAGGTCCCACCGCCTGTAACGCGAGAAGAGATCCAGAACTGAACCCTTGACCCTTTGTTTCCAAGTACTTGCTTTCAGGGAACAACCTACCCGGGGGCTGTACGTCCTGCCACTCCACATCCGTGTTCAGGTCGCGTTGTTTTGCGTAATTTCCAAGTGAAATGTTTGGATTTAATTCAACGGGAATATTTGGTATATCAACATCAGGTGACACATACGCCGTGAATCTACCTAATTTGAAAGTGTTTGTGAACAACGGCTCTTGAATCATAGCCGGTACACCGTTGACATGGACGGATACAGCGCTGTCTGGGGCTGCGCTCCCATCTATAGTTTCTAACGTAGCAAACGTACCCGAGTTCGGCATGTTTTGTGAGAATGATGTGAGCTTCATATCAACCTTGAAAGTGGGTAGGCCGGTGATAATCCATCCTATAGTCGTTTGGGGCGGTGGTGGCGATGTGAAATAAAATTTAACACTGTTGCGTTCTGATGTATAGTAACCATAAACCGGAACTCTAACGCGCTTACTCAGGTACTTGAACTGTGACGGTGGATAAAGAAGCGCGCCGGTCGCCGTTTGCGTGCCTTGTATATTCTGGTCTGTATCCGTTTGAAGAGTAAAGGACCAATTGTATCCTTGGCCTTTTGTCATCGACGCACCTGTAATCTGAATTTGACCAGTGATTCCCGTGAACCCGTCGCCGGTCCATCCCTCCCCGACGGGAATAAGCGGCTTGTCACTCGTGACGTAAAACGTCACCTCGTATGGTCCTGTGGCGCGATAAAATCCATTCACATCCAAGGGGTGCAGTGCGACGGGCGTGGCCTGAGGCGGAGGCGGCGCGACGTTTGAAAGCGCTACGGGTGACGGTGCGGCTGCGGGAGGGGACGAGTTCCCTACAGTTTTGGTGAGCAAGTCTTGGATATTTCTCTCCAAAAGGAGCACATTTTTGAATAAATTAAACACTGAAGCTTGCGCCTGTTGTTCAACGCGGAGCGCCTGCGCCATCTACAACTCACTCAGATTATTCTTCCATAACTGCACCACACTCGTCGCCTTCAGCGCGTCGCGGTCCTGTGTGCGCTTAGTGATGAGCGCCGTCAGCTTGTCCACCTCTTCCTTCGTGTACTGGTACGTCTTGATGTCCATGAGCTTTGACCAAATCTCGTCTGCAAATTTCGCCGCCTTGAGCTGCTTCTGAATTTCCAGCAGAGGTGTGTTCAGGACCTTCAATGTACCGCTGATCACTCCCTTGATGAATCGCGCCTTTTCTGACAACCACTCAATTTCAGACTCAAATTCCTTGAGGAGCCACGCCTTGCGCTTCTTATAAGTTCCGAGACGGATCTCAATATAGTCCACAAGTATCTCCTCTGGGCTGTTGTACTTCTTGACTGCCCCGTTAGGGCCCACTAGATACATGTTACTCGTGTGAATCGTCTTTGTCAGACCCAGCTCCTTCACAGGGTCTTCAAAGGCGCCACTGATGCCTCCCCAGATGTAAAAGTCAGGGGTCGTCTCCGTTGAATGGTTTTCATATTTCTGGATCGTACCCTTTTCAAGCAAGTCATCCAGGTGCTCCTTGAAATCCTGGATCCACTTACCAGGTGGCAGCTCAGTCACATGCCACCGAGACCCCTCTGCGTGCACGATGCCCTCCAGAACCCACGTGTGTTCCTTGACCTTTGTGGTTTTGCCCTTGAACCCCTTGAAGTGCGGGACCATAGGAGCCATCGCCACCTGGTTGAGGGCGCACAGGATATTGTGTTTGATGATCTCCAGATCGTACGGTGGCACGTAGCAGCTGAATCCCGTGCCGATACCCTCCGCACCGTTCACAAGGATCATGGGCACAACGGGAGCGTAAAACTCAGGCTCCACCTGCTGACCATCGTCCTTGACGTATTTTAGAACAGAATTATCAGACGGATGGAAAATACACTTTGTCAGTGGGTTCAGACGGGTGAAGATGTAACGGGAGCTCGCCGCGTCCTTGCCACCTGCCAAGCGCGTTCCAAACTGCCCAGAGGGTTCAAGTAGGTTCAGGTTGTTGGCGCCCACAAAGTTCTGAGCCAAGTTGACGATGGTGCCCTGGAGGCTCGCCTCACCGTGGTGGTACGCCGTCTGCTCAGCCACGTAGCCCGCCAGTTGAGCAACCTTCATGTCGCTCACAAGGTTGCGCTTGAGGCATGCGTAAATCACCTTGCGCTGACTAGGCTTGAGGCCGTCCGCCACGTGCGGGATGCTGCGCTTGATGTCCTCGGCGCTGAAGTTGGCCATGTCCCGGTGGATGAATTCAGTAACCGGGAGGTCCTTCACCGCACCGTACGCGATTCCAGCCGGGGGAGAAGCCATGTGCTTCGTCAGCCAGTTCTTCCGGTCATCTGCTTGGGCTTTGGAAAACGCAAGGGTCATTGACTCATTCATTTTTGGATCAGAATTGAAGGCGACCGTGAGTTGCTCAATTTTCTTGAAGTATTCCTTGGCCTCTGCACTTGTGGAAGTGCCCAGACCCTTGTAGTACTTGACCGGGCCAGGCATGGCACCAGCCCGCTGAGACGCAGCTTCCCGGAAAGCCTCCTCGGTGAAAAACCACGTCTTCCCCGCCTTGATCACAGGCGTCACCATGCTCACCACAAACCCTAGATCAATCAGCTTCGGCCAGTACACGTGGAACATGTTCAGGACGAGGCCCTTGATGTGCGAGCCATCCAGGTCAGCATCGGTCATGATCATGATGCGACCGTACCGCAATTCTCTCAACGAATTATAGATCTTGCCATGTTGGAGCCCGAGGATTTTCTTGAGGTTGGAAAATTCCTCATTATCAGTCACTTGCTTTACAGAAGCGTCCCGTACATTGCGAGGTTTACCCCGGAGTGGAAACACGCCGAATGCATTGCGGCCTACAACGCTCAGCCCCGCAATAGCCAGGGCTTTCGCCGAGTCTCCCTCGGTCACAATAAGCGTGCACTCATGAGACCGGTGAGTGCCAGCCCAGTTGGCATCGTCGAGCTTCGGAACGCCCGTAATGCGCGACTTCTTGGACCCATCAGTCTTCTTGAGCTCTTTGTCAACCTTAGCGAGGCCGAGAGCGAGAAGATCATCCAGGACTCCCGTCGCCAAGACATCCTTGACGAATTTTGGTTTCAACTCAATGACTTCAGTAATTTTTGAAGTGCATTCCGCCTTGGTCTGACTACTGAAGGTTGGGTTGACCACGACTGCCCGGACAAACACAAAGAGAGCCGCCTTGATCTGAGCAGGTTTTACCGTCACGCGCTTGTCAGCCGCGATGGCGTCGCACAGCGCCTTGGTCACCTTGTCCACGTGCGTTCCACCCTTGGTGGTGGCGATGCCGTTGACCCATGAGCACTGCTGAAACGCACCACTCGTTGAATGGGCCACAACGATGTCAAAGTTGTCGGTGTGCATCTTGGCGATCGGCACATCACCGACGTGCATACGGGCATAGTCCTCCAAGCTCTGTACCTTGAGCAATTCCTTATTAAAATATACCTGGGCCTTTGAGCACCACATGGCCGCATCCCACGCGCGTTTCTCAACGAGTTTGACGAATTCACCCGGTCCACCGAAACGCTTCCAGTCTGGATAGAAGGTGATGGACACGTATGGACAGATCTTGTCGGGTGAGGTGACGACGTCAGGGGGTTCGACCTTGCTCATGTTGTCGGTCCAAGTTTGCATGTAGATCTTCTTACCGTCACTAATTTTGATACTAAATTTAGAACTGAATACGTTGGCCAGTTTGGCGCCGTAACCATTACGACCACCCGTCACGCGTTGCTCATCATCGTTGTAATTTGATGAGGTCAAAAGGTGCCCAAAGATGAGCTCGGGGATCCAGATGGGCTTGCCGTCTGAACCCTTCTCAGTCTCGTGTTTTTTGATTGGGATGGATATTCCATAGTTTCGGACGAAAACAAAGTCCTTACCCGTCACGATTTCAATCTTAGAAACCTTTTTGGGGTGCAGAGACCACTGATCGATGGCGTTGACCAGCACCTCGTCAAAGATCTTTACCAACCCAGGTGAAGCAGAAAGCTCAGAAAGCTTGAAACGGTCCCCGTCACGAATCCAATAGGAGGCAGATTCGGGAGGGAGGGATCCAACATAAGTGTCGGGTCGCTTGAGAATATGCTCAACGTGGCTGAGCCGTTCATATTGCATTTACTATATAAGTTGTCTTGCCTTTAGACCAAAGGGGGGACCCTTGGTCAGGACGGCACACATTTTTTCACTTGAGGAGCATGTAACCTGTACCGGCTGCAATTGCCGTCCAAAATACTATATGGTCCAGCTTATTCATAGCCTGAATTTGTTCTGGAGGTAATTTATTGAATTCATCCTTGTACCCCTGGGGCTTGAATGGGAGCCAGATGTAACGGCCAAACGGCACAAGCGTTGGTTTGAGCTTGTCTTGGCAATCATATGAGTAGTCATACCACGCGAGCGCGATATATGGGAACCATATGAGAAACGAGAGAACCCAGAGATTCTTGTGAGGGGCGAACCAGTATCCGGCCGCAAGAATCGCTGTAAATATGATGCACTTAATATTGAGGGCAAATGGATGACCTGGGAAGATACCACCCGCCATTTATATAAACGTTTATAAAAGTTTTGACAGAGCGAACAAAAGCAAAAAGACGAAAAGAATTATAATTATTACATTAAATTGTGAAGACTGCTGACCCGACCAGTGCCGAAGAGCCTGCTCTGTGGTGAAAATGGGCTTCCCTATACGAGCGTTGACTTTGTTATGGACGTTTACAGACCACTGGAATAAAGTAGAGGCGTCACCCCCATCTGGGAAGGGGAACTCCATGAGGAGTTGGCTAAAGTGAGTACCACATGATGGGCACGGAATAACGTCGGCAATTGCGTTCATAAATTCTGCAGTTGCTGTGCCTGTGAGGCACGCCATGTGGATCGCACCCCACAGGGCCGGTCCCCAAACTTCGGGTTTCACACCCATTCTATTTTATCTAGAGAGTTTTTTCTTCCTCTTCCTCACATTCACAGTCTTCGCACTCACAGTCCGCGCCACACTTGCAACCACACTCCTTGGTGGCGTTCAGCGCCTCTTCAATCAGCGCCGCTGCGCGGTTGACGGGCACGTCCTCCGCCTCCTCAACCTTGACCCACTTTGTATCCTCGCCATCCATAATGTGCAGAAATGCACCTGCAGTGACAGTCTTGCCCTGGGTGCTGATGACGCCATCGTCACCGAAAACAAATTCATCGGCAGCACCACCCTCGTGAAGGAGGTTGGCCACGTGGTTCACATAGTTTCCAGAATTCACATTCTTGATGTAGGAGCCCTCAAGAGTGTAAACGTTAGGGGTGGGACCCAGCTGGACGCGCCCAAAAATACCAGACGTCCAGAAAAGACCCGACTCAGGGTGCTGGATGGTGAAGGGCATTTATATTTGCAGTGAAATTAGTTTCAGGCGCCACCACGCAGTCTAAGAACTAAATGCAAAGTGGATTCTTTTTGAACTCCATAGTCATTTAAGGTCCGGTCATCCTCCAGTTGCTTCCCAGCAAAGATCAAGCGCTGTTGGTCCGGTGAGATGCCTTCCTTGTCGGAGATTTTAGCCTTGATATTAGCGATAGAGTCATTTGACTCAACCTCTAGGGTGATCGTCTTGCCAGTCAGAGTCTTCACGAAGATCTGCATTCTATTTAATAATGTGCTATAATTTTTAAGTGCGGCGTGCAAGCGAAAATGACCCGTTAGGTTGTCTCACGAGTTTGTGGCGCCGGCGCGTATTATAGTTTGCAATCTCCTTCAGCATCTTCTTGATACGGGCTTGGTTGCGGGCCAGAACAGACGCGTTGTAACCTTGGAGGGTCGTGACCGTACGTTTCGCCCTATTGCGTAAGCGCGCGAGGGACGCACTGGTTTTAGGGGATTTTTGATTGGTTGATGAAGGGCTGGTGCGCTTCTTGTAGTGACGCACGGCACGTCCTGCATTGGTGCGCATCCACGTGCTAAAATTCAGGCCAGATACGGAAGGGCGACGAGGTGACATATTACAAGGGCACAAAAAAACGTGTCCTGTCCAAGTTAGGGTCCAGGGTTTGATACACGGTATCAAACCAAACAAACCATGGATCTGAACAAGCTCCGCCCCACCTACAGCCAGTGGCGCGCGCCCACCGCCTCAGTGACTGAGGGTCGCATCCGCACAGCCGCCGCCCCTGGCCCCCTCTGCAACGCAGCAAAAAAGCTCGCACAACCCCCTAAAGGCAAGGGTGGACCCCTCTGGCAGCAGTTCTACAACGACGCAGTGGCGCGCGCCCACCCCTACCCTGAGAAGCTGGCAGACACCCTTCTGCGGTCGCGCGAGCACGCCCAAGAGCTGGAGGCCAAGCGGCACGCGGTCAAGGAGTACACGGGCGCCCCCAAGATGCAGGAGACGGTCGCAGTAAACAAGGGTACTGTGAAGAAGGGCAAGGTGGTCCTGCACGACGCGCTCCGCTGCAAGGCGCTGACACTAGAGGGGCGGCGCTGCGGGTTCAAGGCGACTTGCGGCGAGTTCTGCAAGAAGCACTCGGTGGCGGAAAAAATCTAGGCACTTGATAGAATGGAGTTTAATTGGAACTATCTCTGGGCAGCCCTTGCCGTCAACTTTCTTATCGTCTATATCGTCCCTCGTCTGATAAAGAAGCCCACTGGCATCCAGGTCGTGGATGATGTGGTCTTGTTCCTAAATTCCCAGAAGGGATTTATGCTTGCGTCATCAATAATCGTCGCTCTCGTAACTTACCTATCTCACTACTGGGTTAATTCTCAGGGCGCGGAAAGCCCGAGCTCCCCAGCGCGTACAGAGTTTTAATATTTCCAAATATTAATGGCCGCTACCAATTCTGCTATTATTCAGGCTAATAACGCCATGAAAAAACTGAACACCGCGGCAGTCGCTCAAGCAAATGCCGAGGCTGGTACGAATGTGTCCCAGAATCTCGCAAAGATGAATCAGAGCAGCAACCAGGCTGCGCGTGGATTCGCCAATGCAGCCAACCAGATGATTAAACTAAACTTCCCAGCCATTGCAAACAAGTTCAAAAATGCATCCAAGGCGGCGGAGGCGGCGGCCACTGCCCGCGCGGCGCAGAACGCAACTCAGGGCCTCAACATGCTGCGTTCGCAGATGGTCAAGAACCTGAACCTCGTCAATGCTGGCAAACCTCCAGCAAATGCGGCAGGCATTGTTTAACCTGCTCGCGCGTATGCGAGTGGTCCCAGTGTGTGACGCGCTTTTCAAAGCAATCTTTGAGGTGCGCCGCGAGGTCCTCTGCATCAGGATGACCCCACTCTAGTTCTTTTGTGAATAGAAAATCGTCAAACCCAATGGGTCCCGTCGTACACTTCACGACCCATGGTGTGTCTACATACTCTTTGAGGCCCCCATAGTCAGATATAATGACGGGCTTGGACCTCATAGCCGCCTCAACAGCCCCCATTCCGACGCCCTCGGAGTGCGAGCAATTGACGTAACAGTGACAGCTGTTGTGAATCTTATCTATCGCTTCGTCGCTCAGTAGGCCGTTTATCACGACGATACCAGGCAACTTGATCTCTATAGGCTGTAGGCACGTCGCCTTGAGAACGAGCCGCGCCTCTTGGCCGAAGCCGCATTTTAGAAAAGCGTTTATGAGACCATTAATATTTTTACGGGGATCAGCCACGTTTCCAATGGTGTAAAATGTATAGGGTGTCGTCTCCTTTGGTGTTTTGTGAGGGCCCTCATAGGCCAAAAGGCGCATGACCTTCCACGTCACTTGAGGGAATTGTCTTTCAAAAACAGTCTTGCAAAATTCAGAAGCGACATACAACGTCTTATATTTGGTCAAAATTCCATATACAGGATTTACAGTCTCAGTTTCACAAATAGTCATATACATCATATCATTGCATATAGTAGCATATTGATCAACTATATCCAATTGGTTCTGAATAGGTAATACGAACGCAAACCCTTTGTCGTACCTGGGTTTTGTAGGGTTCTGCCCAAACTCCACATACTCGGCTTCCATTCCATTTTTCCTCAAAAATTCAGCATATCTATTCGTCACCTGCCCTATCCCCGCTAGAAGACTTGGACCGATGAAGAGCCAAGTAGTTGGCATTACAATCATTATAGATCATTCTTTTAACCAGTTCACGGAACGTAATCTTCGGCGTCCACCCGAGCACCTCCCGCGCCTTGGTCGCGTCAGCGATGAGAACATCAACCTCTGCGGGGCGATAGAATTCAGGGTTAATTTTCACTATAGGCGGACCGAACTTGGCGTCTATGCACATCTCATCAATACCAGAACCGGTCCACTTAATTTTGATCCCCAATTCATCACAAGCCACCTCTATGAATTCACGAATAGAATGCGTCTCACCCGTTCCAATGACGAAATCCTCTGGTTTCTCCTGTTGGAGCATGAGCCACATGGCCTCTACATAGTCTGCAGCGTGTCCCCAGTCGCGCTTGGCGTCAAGGTTCCCGAGCTCTATGGGGATGTTCGTGTCGCACCACTTGTTCAGGCCGAGGGTGATCTTGCGCGTCACAAACTCGGCGCCACGACGTTCGGACTCGTGGTTGAACAGGATACCGGTGCAGGCGAACATGTCGTAAGACTCTCGGTAATTCTTGGTTATCCAGTACCCAAAGAGCTTTGAGACGCCGTATGGGCTCCGTGGATAAAATGGGGTCGTCTCACTTTGGAGGGGCTCCTGAATTTTGCCAAACATTTCACTTGTACCAGCCTGATAAAACTTGAATTTAGAAGTAAAATTAGTCTGACGGATAGCCTCAAGAATACGAAGCGTCCCGAGGGCATCCACATTCGCGGTGTACTCTGGCTGGGAAAAGGACACCTTGACGTGAGACTGGGCACCGAGGTTGTACACCTCAGTGACGTCATACTTGTTCACAAAAGAACTTACAATGGCATTTATACGAGCAGTGTCTGTGAGATCCCCTTCCACGAGGTGGAACCTGGGGTTGGGCTTGAGGTGCTCAATGCGTTCATGCTTTTTCTCCGAGCAGTACCGAGCTATTCCATAAACATCGTACTCCTTGGACAGTAGAAACTCGGCGAGATAGGACCCGTCCTGTCCTGTGACCCCTGTAATGAGTGCCGCCTTCATATATATTTTAGCATAATCTGTTTTATTTGATAATTTAACATGGCTAATCGCAATTCAAGTGGATTTTCAAACAAAATTCGCAGAAGGGCTTCACGGCCTAATCTTGACAAAGGGCACCTTACCCATATCATGGATACCCATGATGCGACCTTCGCTAAACTCATTCTACAACCTTTGAAAGATATTTTTTAGCTACATCTGTACGCTGTGCGAGTGACAGTTTATCAAACGCCATACCTCCAACTATATGGAGAATGAAGTCACCAGACTGCCACTGGCCGTCAACGCCTAGAATATCTTTGGTACCAGTTTGTTTAGGAAACTGGTAAAGGGTGAAATCATACGAGTTGAGAAAGCGTTGAGGAACGATTTTTATATACGAGCGCCAGTACGTGGCCGTCGCCATCTCTTGAATCCACTGGTTTTCCGCCATGGGGTTGTGACGATACGCCGGCATTGCACCAATCATAGACTGTACGAATCCCCTGCCAATTTCCGAGTTTCTAATCATAAGGTTACCACAATTCGTCCCGTTGATGTCGGCGGGAACTATAACATGGAACCTGTTATCTACAACACGGTCCATAGTAATAGTTTTGTTGGTAATCATGGCGTCAGTGTCTGAAAACAGGACCCATTCACAGTCTGGGTGCGCTTGAAAGGCGTCGCGAAACGCATAAGCGCGTTCAAAGCCCCACTCGTACCCCATTTCTTCACTTTGCGGATTGCCGTTGTGCATTCGCGTGTTCCAATTGCCATTTTTAGTGTAAAATGCGTACCCATGACGGGCACAATATTCACGTTTATTACCATCAGTCACGGCGGCGAATTCATCCCAATCTGGTGTGTGAAGAGTAGTCACGACATACTTCATTAAAAGAAACGAGACTAGTGTCTTTAAAATGAACATATGTGTGTTAGGGGCTGGCGGATTTGTAGGACGGAACTTGGTCAAAGATCTTGGGGCCCATGGAGTAGGGCGTCAGGATCTGGATCTTCTAGACGCGAAAGCGGTTGACTCATTTTTTGACTTGAATTCATTTGATGTTGTTATTCACTGTGGAGTTATTGGTGGTAGTCGGCTTAGGACAGACGGGCCTGCTGTATTTTTTGATAATATAAGAATGTTTGAAAACGTTGCGCGACACGCGTCAAAGTTCAAACGCCTAGTCTGGTTTTCAAGTGGAGCTGCAGTCACTGCACGCGACACTCCATATGGGTTTTCAAAGTATATTTGTGAGAAACTTGCCAAGCTCATTCCAAATTGCCAGGTGTTTCGCATTTATGGGTGTTATGGAACTGATGAGCCTCCTACTCGGTTTATATCAACTTGTTTACGTGAGCCTGTCCATATACACAAAGACATCTATTTTGACTTTTTTTGGGTCGGAGATATTCACAAGGTAATTACCAACTTCAAAACATGCGATGGGAAGGTCCGTGACCTCGTGTACAAGACGAAGCGGAGACTCTCGGATGTGGCAGTCTTGAATAACGCGAGTATCGCGAACATTGAATGTGATGACGGCCCATCTTACATTGGAGAATTTTGTGAAGAAATTGGTGTCATTGATAGACTCCCTGTGATGATTCCTTAAAAAAGAAATCAATTTACTATGTAATGAAGGTGTCTGATTATGTTGCACATTACTTGAAAGATAGTGGTATAAGTCAGTGTTTTTCAGTCACGGGTGGTTTCGCTATGCATCTAAACGACAGTTTTGGCGCCGTGCTTGACGTTCTGTATCAACACGGTGAAAACCCTTGTGGATATTCTGCTATAGGTTACTCAAAGATCAATACTCAGCCTAGTGTCGTGTGTGTGACTGCCGGGTGTGGCGCCACAAACGCCGTCACCCCGTGCATGATCGCTTATCAGGACAGCGTCCCTGTATTTTTTATTAGTGGTGCAGTTCCTAGTAAAGAAAACTTGAGGCACCTTGAGCACTCTACACGGACTTATTCAGGTTCCGATTGTGATATAGTTGATATGGTAAAGCACATTACTAAATTTTCATATGAAATTACAGACCCATCTGAAACGCCTAACATTCTGTCTCGCTGCGTCTGGGAGCTCACATCTGGTCGTCCGGGTCCTGTATGGCTATCTATACCTCTTGATATCCAGTCAAAGGAAGTTCCCGACCAGACGGCTTCATGGGTTCCACCTGTTTTGAATTTTACTGAAAAATTCCCAGTGGATCTGTGGGCAAAGGCTGAACGCCCGGTCATCATTGCAGGGAACGGCATTCATCTATCAAAAACAGAAGCCGAGTTTTTGGCTTTTGTGAAAAAACATTCAGTTCCCGTTATTTCAACTTATTTTGGAACTGATTTGGTTTCAGAATTCAACATTGGACGCGTTGGGGTGATAGGTGACCGTGCGGGGAATTTCACTGTTCAGAATGCAGATCTTGTTCTCGCATTGGGTGTGAACATGGCCAAATCCGTGACTGGGTATCGTTCCGACTGGTTCGCACGGGGCGCCAAAGTGGTGTCTGTGAACATTGAAAACGTGCATTTTGGCGATGTGGTTCACATGGACCTCAAAAACTTTTTTGATATTGATCTACCAGTGAAAAACAGTACGTCATGGCTTGCCAAGACCCGTGAATGGAAGGCCATGTGGTCTGGCGAACTACCCAACCCAACACAGAACAACTGCCCATATACGCAACTTAATGAGTTTTATAAACTCAAACCTCCAGGTGGCGTGTGTGTAGCGTCAGCGGGGTCAATTTTTTGTGTAAATTGGCATCAATTTTTGTGCAAGGATGAGGACAGGTTCATCGTGTCAAGTCACGGGGACATGGGGTTTGAAGTTCCATGCGCTATAGGTTGTGCTCTCGCGAGTCGGAAGACGGTGTATTGTGTAGTGGGTGACGGGTCATTTCAGTTTAACATGCAGGAGCTCCAGACCATCAAGACTCTTAATTTACCTGTAAAAATACTTTACTTCAACAACGGGGGATATGGTGCGATTCAGGTGACACAGGATTCGTATTTCAAACGCAGATTTGGCGTGGAAGTTGCGTGCCCAGACGTCCGTAAAGTGTGTGAGGTGTATGATATTCCATATTTCACCGATGTTCATACAATGATCGCACACGACGGCCCGTGTCTGTTGGAGTTCAAATGCATAGTTCAGCAACGTCATCCACGTTTGAGTAACCAAATGAAACCGGACGGCACCTTTGACAACAGACCTTTTGAGGACATGTATCCTTTTTTGGACCGTGAAACGTTTCGCGTTAATATGGTTAATAAAGATTTCACGTGAATAATAGGTATGCGAGCCGTGAGACTCCCAGTGAGATGCACGCTTCCGGAGACGGTCAAAAAATTGCGCACGAAATACAACTGTGTGGGCATCAAGACGTCGTTTGAGGATGAGGGGGCCAGTCCAACAGACGTCTTGAAGCTCAGAACTCTCACGGCTCAAAACGGGCTGAAGTTGGTTATAAAAGTCGGGGGCGCCGAGGCCAAGACCGATATTAAAACCGCGACTGACTTGTGCTGCGACTCTATTGTTGGTCCGATGATTGAAACAAAATACGCTCTGGAAAAATACGTTCAGGCTACGAAGGGCTACGACGTAACAAAGGGTGTGAACTTGGAGACGATCACTGCGCTCAATAACATTGAACTTTTGTTGACTTCACAGGCCCTTTCTGATATTGATTACTTTGTAATTGGCCGTGTTGATCTCATAGGATCACTCGGGCAGAGCCGAGACATGATAGACAGTGACGACAACTTGAAGCTAGTTGAAAACGCATTTACCAAGGTGAAAAAGACTAATAAAACAACCTACCTTGGTGGCGCTCTGAGTCGCAATTCTAAAAATTTCATCAAGCACCTATATTCAAATGGCCTCCTTGACTACATAGAGACGCGTTTTATTATCATGAAATTAGATGACGATTTTTTTGATATGTACGATGATGCCATCTGCGCGTCACATGAATTTGAACTCAAGTGGTCCGAATTTTTATACAACAAATACGTCAATATCACCACGTCTCTCAGCTCGCGTATTACTATGATAAAATCTCGTGTATGGAGGTCGTTTGTGATTAACAACGAGACTATATGTTACAACCCGGATGACATAAAGTCCAACACTATTAACATCAAGGCATCCCCATATGACTACACGGTCAAGTTCATTGATAACAACATTAACAGTTATATTCACGGGAATGACTGTATAATTATTGATAGGAAGTTGGCTCATTTAGTTGTGCATGATTTCGTTTATACAGTTGATGCTGTTGAAGAAAACAAGACGATAGACACGGTCATGGACATAGTCAAGTTTATGAGCTTCAGACCTGTTTCCCGTGTGGTTGTGGTGGGTGGTGGACTTGTCCAAGATATAGGTGCATTTGCAAGTTCTATATTCAATCGTGGTACGGAATGGATTTACTTCCCTACAACGCTTCTGTCCATGGCTGACAGTTGTATAGGGAGTAAGACGAGTCTGAATACCACATTTAAAAATAAAATTGGCACCTTCAATTCTCCGCGTAAAGTGTATATCAATACCGGGTTCCTAGATACACTTGAGTACATTGACATCCGCTCAGGGATGGGTGAGATTCTGAAGCTATGTATGATTGGAGACGCGTTGGGGCTATACGAAAACTATAAGCGTGACATCACTAGCTTGATCAAGCTCTCTCTTATTATCAAAAAGGCTGTTATTGAGACAGACCAATTTGATACGGGAATACGCCGAGCACTCAACTACGGTCATACGATAGGTCACGCTGTTGAGATTGCGTCGGGGTACGCCGTTCCTCATGGAATAGCCGTCATCATGGGGATGATGACGGTGAACAGGGTATTCGGGTATAGTGATGACAAATTTGAAGAACTTTGTGGAGAATTATTGAACGGAACGAGTGTCAATATTCAAGGAGATTTGAAACCTATTTTACTAGGGGACAAGAAGGCGACCCATAAATCCGTGTGTTTTATAGTTCCCAAAGCACCTGGTAAATTTTCGTTTGAAACCAGGGAAGTTACAGATGACCTCTGTTCTAAAATAAAAGATATACTCGAGTAATTTACAATGAAAGACGTGTTGATTTTTGGAGCATCTGGTTCTGTTGGAAGTTCGTTAAGTGAAGCACTGAGCCATGAACATAGAGTGTGTTCATGGATCCGTGATCAAACGCGTGCAGAAGCGCTTCCTGAAATGGATGTCGTTATATGGTGTCAAGGGCGCAACTGTAGCGACACAATAGAAAATTTAGATTTATATGACGGGATTATTGACGCCAACCTCACCTTTGTAGTCAAGACTATGAATTTACTTTTGAAATTGAACAAAATTCGGGAAGGTGCGAGACTTTGTGTTATAAGCTCTATATGGGAAACAGTTGCTCGTACAAATAAATTCTCTTATATGGTGTCAAAAGCGGCACTTGGAGGTCTTGTCCGAAGTGTGGCTATTGATTTAAGACCAAAAAATATACTCATAAATTCTATTCTTCCAGGTCCGATAGACAACGAAATGACGCGCAAGTCATTAACTACGGAACAAGTTAATAGGCTGCCTGGTTTTGTGAAAATAAGTGATATCATAGACCTTGTTCATTACGTGTGTTTTAAGAATAATTCAATGACCGGTCAGTCGCTTGTTGTAGACCTCGGTCTTTCAATTGAAAGGGTATTATGATACTAATAAATTTAGTTTAAATGCCCTAGTAAAAATATAATCCCAGTTTACTATATCCATTTTCCTATCAAAAAGTATGAAAAAATCCTCCTCCACCGCCTTTTTAAGATCCATGAGGATCGGAATGGTCTCTGGGCATTCTTTCATAACCTTTTCATCAATATCATACACGTTGCCGAATATAACCACTTTCATTCCAAAGGTCTAAATATTTAATGCCTGTAGGCTTAAAGTGTATTAAGAAGTCTGACCATGTTTCTTCATGTGGTTTTTCAACATGTTCAATAACTGGTTTTTTAGGTAATAATATAGAAGTTTGCTGAGCAACTGGAGAACATAGTAGTGGAATATTAAACATCCTAAGCAGGGCGAAAAATACATGGTCTAGTCCTGAACGTACATCAACATTGTCAAGAACAACTCGTGCAAAGTCTTTCGTCATCCATGCGACTTCACATCCTCCATTATTACCAAGTTGTTGCAAGCAACCATCTGGTAAAATGTGAAAGTTGACACCAACTGATGCGTTTATAAACGGGATTCCAGGTGGAATATTCAATTTTTGTTCCCAGTCTTTGATGAAAACCACATCATCATCGCAAAACATCGCGGAGTTTATCGTCGGGTCGTCTACAAATCGTTGAAGTGCCTCCAGAGTCCCCACGAGTCCCGACACGCCCGCAAGGCTCAGACGTTTCCCTAAACGCGTAAAAACCCAAGGTACAAAAGGATTATTTACTGAAAACTCGGTGACCCAGTGAACGTCCGTAAAACCCCTTTCTTTGAGATGCTGTTCAAGTAGCGGCCTGCGTTCAGGACACGCCTCGGGGCAATGTTTAACGTAAAGTCGCATATTTATTATGAGCTTAATGTGTTTAAATAATTAATTTAAAAACGAGAATACTCGGCAATTGAGGAACCTCGTGAGTTTGCAAACTCAATGAGGAGATCGGCGACGCGATCGGCGTCTTCGGCCGTCATCCCATGATGCGCTCCGAGAAGGAAGCCGTCACTCATGATGTCATCCGATACTGAAAACGCCTTCAGGTACTTCTCACGGTACACCGGATGCCGAGTAATATTGCCTGCAAAGCATACGCGTGTCTGGACCCCGTTGTTCTCAAGGAACGTGAGGAGTTCTAGGCGGTCACCCTTCTTGCACATGAGGGGTATGGCGAGCCAGTTGGGCTTGAAAGAGTCGTTGGGAAGGGTGTAATACGAGCAGTCCTTCAGCCGCTCCATGTAGCGCTCAAACACCGCACGACGACGTGCGAGGAGGCCATCAAGCTTCGCCCACTGTGCAAGACCAAATGCCGCATTCATTTCACACGCCTTGAGGTGGTAGCCGATAGCTCCATACAAAAACTTCCAATCGTACGGAATGCCATCAACAGAGTAGTTGAAGCGCTCAGAGGGCTCCTCAATATTGTCACCGATGCGACCCCAATCACGGAACATAAGTGCACGCTTAAGATGCTCGTCCGAGTTGAACATCACCATCCCACCAACCCCACCCGCGGTAATCACGTGACTCGCGTAGAAGCTAGTTGTGGCGATATCCGACCACTGAGTTGTTGTGATTGTGTCGGCCGAGTCCTCAAAGAGGATGAGGTCTGGGAAAGCCTCGCGGATAGCCTTCCAGTCTGGGGTGTTTCCGATGAGATTTGGGATGAGCAAGACTTTTGTCTTGGGCGTCAGCACCTCCCGGATGTTATCAACACTCGGTACATAGTAACCGCCGCTCTGAACGTCACAGAAGACGGGTGTGGCCCCAACCTGAATGATGGGAGCAACGGTCGTTGCGAACCCACACGCCGGTGTGATCACCTCGTCGTCAGGCTTGAGATCAAGAGCGCACAAACCAAGGAGGATAGCACTAGACCCAGAGTTTACGAATAGACCGTGCTTCTTGCCGAAACGCTCTGAAACCTTCTGCTCAAACTCAATCGTGCGAGGGCCGAAACCAGCTAGCCAGCCGGCGCGTAGCGACTCCTCAACAGCCTTGATCTCCTCCTCACCATATGCTTCAAATTGATTTGGAGCATACCATATCTTCTTAGACATTCTGTGTGTTATAAAAGGATACAACTTTTATCTATACATAGAAATGCGCGCCCTCGTGACTGGCGGCTTGGGATTTATAGGATCAAATTTCATTCAGCATATTTTGAACACAACCGACTATGAAGTTATAAACGTTGACAAGTGTGACTACATGGCCAGAGAGCATAACGTTCCCGCCAACCCACGGTACACCTACATACGGGGTGACATCACCGAGCAGTACCATATGACCCATATTTTTAGGGAGCACCAGCCCGACATCGTGGTGCATTTTGCAGCCCAGTCCTGTGTTACTAAAAGCTTTGATCTCGCTTTTGAGTACACACGTGATAACGTTCTCGGGACGCACGTCCTCTTGGAAACGGCGAAAGAGTATGGGAAACTCAAGAGATTTATTCATATCAGTACAGATGAGGTCTACGGTGAAGTCGGGCCTTTGACCACGTCATGCGAATCGGCCCCCCTCAACCCGAGTAACCCTTACTCGGCAAGCAAGGCTGCCGCAGAACTCTACGTCCTTGCGTATTCAAACGCTTATAAACTCCCATGCATCATCACACGTGGCAACAATGTCTTCGGCCCTCAGCAATACCCAGAAAAGGTGGTTCCACTTTTCATAACTCAAATTTTGGATGAAAAACCAGTGACGATTCATGGAGACGGCGCGACCCGGCGCAACTTCATTCACGTTGATGACGTGTCTCGGGCTATTGAGATGATTCTAACAAAGGGTGAGATTGGTAAAACGTATAATATCGGGAGTCAACACGAGTACTCTGTAAACGAAATTTATGATAAAATTAAAACCATTATAGGTCGTGGAACTTCTGAATTCGTCAAGGATCCCCGGGCGTTTAACGACTCGCGTTACTGTATTGACAGCTCTGAACTCAGAAAGCTCGGATGGTCAGAGACTCTTGATTTTGATTCAAAATTGAGAGAGACGGTTCAGTGGTACAAAGACCACCCAGACTGGTACAAATAATTTCCCCGTGTAAATCAAATGGCGATGGTAAACGTCGTTATGATGACTGTCGCCGAGCTTTTTGGAAATGCGCACCTCAAGTGGTTCGCAGAGAACGGTAAGCATCATCATCTAGGGCTCGGTGTGGTGGCGTGGCTAGCCGTCCTCTTTTTCCTCGTGAAAGCTCTCTCCCAGAAGAGCATGATGTGGACATGCATCATGTGGGAGGCGATGATAGTACTAGGTGGCGCCATTTCAGCTTGGCTCGTGTTCGGTGAAAAGTTCACGCACTGGATTCAGTGGCTCGGCGTCCTGTTTGCACTCGGTGCCGCTATTTGCATCAACTACGATTGTGCTAATACTATTTAGTATTACGTTTGCGCCTAAACAGATAATTACTATCTTGAAAAGAAATATACTTGTAGTACCCTAATTCGTCTAGAAATTGAGTAACGGGATTTGTATCAATACTGAAAATCTCAATATAAATATTTGGGGAATGCTTGCGAATTGTTTGTTCAGCACCTTTGAGAACTTCAAGTTCATGCCCCTCCACATCAACTTTTATTAAACCAGGAGTGCCTGAATATACATCATCAAGACGTTTAAGTTCAACTTTCATAGGACGTGATTGTGCGTTTTTGATAAGTGATGTACCTCCATAATTATATATCTCGTCATTGTTTTCGGGAACCCATATATCACTTACTGTATTTACATTTGAAAGACCGTAAGGATATAGTATTATAGGGTAATCAGTAGTATTTTGGTCTATATTTTTAGTTATTACACTGCCATATACAGGTTCAAACGTATGAACAGTGCCATATTCACTAAACATAAGAGCGTTCCATCCTATGTTTCCCCCTATATCTAAAATATCCTTTTGAGGATCGGTAACAAGCCATAGATGTTCACGCATCCAACCATCCCATTCAATACCATTCAACAACATACGGCTTATGTATTCATCGTTTTCAATGACGGTAACGTTGTACCTTCCAACCCGTGTGTTAGTCAATTGAAGATCCATATTTAAAAAAACGACCGCCATCTTTATTATGGATGAGTTTCACAAGCACGTATTTCAGAGATTAGACAATTTAGAAGCTGAATTGTCTGAACTCCGGGAAGCGACGTGGCCCGTGTGTCAGGGGCTCAAGGACCAGAAGAGTCAATTTGGTAACATAAAAGAAAAGCGACGGTTTTTCAAGTTTTTGGATATTGATGTGGTCAAAACGCTTTTGAGGCTCAAAGGAAGTTTCATGGGAAAGTACCCAACTTTAGACGTTGAAGAACTGAGACAGGTGCTGGTAGAGGAGCCTCGGGTGGCCGCCTCACCAACTCTGTTTTCCCGTCAATGAACTTCCCCTCTTGAATCCACATCTTGATATTTTCTTCCGTTTGTAGATGCTTGTGGTTATTGTTATCCAAAGCATGTGCAAAAGTTCTCATCTTATTTAGGACGTGTTTCTCGTCACCGAAGCTGCTCAGGTGCCAGCCAGCGTACTTTACGCATGGGAACTTCCAGCGATCATCCCGCAGCCTGTTTGGTCCCACACGCCGGAGCATATCAGCCGTCGTCAGGACAGTTCCGAACCATGGTTCGCCTGTAAAGAGGTAGTCAAACGAATAGTGATACATCCACATATGTACGGATGTGAAAACGTGTTCCAATTTTTCAAAAGGGACTATGCCGAGATCTGGAATCTCATCCACGTCACTGATCATGACGATGGCCGAATCCGGGACGCCATCCAAGCCCCGCAAAATGCACTCGCGTTGGTGCTTCTCACGCGACCATGGGTTGGTGTCCTTTGGGGCCTCGTCCGCCTTTACGATGACGTGTTCAATTTTAGGGAGCCACTTGGCGAAGCGCTCACGGTTGTTGTGAAAAAACAGCTCCTTTGGACCGCCCACGTGGTTCACCTCCGCCTCCACGAGCACGAAGCGATCAACGAAGCGATCAAGGATGGTGAGTCGGAGTTCAAGGACGTCAAGTTCGTTGTAGAACATAAACCCGTCCACCAGCATTACTTATATAAGTACTTGAGAATCCTTTAACAAATTAGAAGCTGATTCCCAAGGTCTGTTGAAATAGTCTTGTGGGTGACCAACTCGCCACGGGAAACCGTACTTTGGAATTCTGTAGAGCATTTTTACATCATTTGTTCCGAAAAACTTCTTCTCAGGTTCAAGGTCGTCGCGAACAAAGAATAGGTTGACACCGACGTTATCGGCGCACACGAGACTGTAGCCTAGGTGCCTACCAAGAAGGTACATGGCCTCAATAGAAGCCCCGCAGTAGTTGGTACCGTCCCATACATGATCTGATTTGTACGGCATAACACAATCCTGACCGGGTGGGAACTGTCCGGTGTGTTCAATCACAAGCACACGGGGTCTGCACACCTTGTTCAATTCACGCCAAACATGCCAATCGTTACCATCAATGTCAATAGACACAAAGTCGGGCTCCGCGGGAACCTCGTACTTGGCACAAAGCTCCTTGATATTTTCAACTGTAATAAATTCCTGAAAAATAGTTGAGTAAGAGCACACGGTGTTTGAACCGTTCCACAGGGTTCCTGTGAAACCATGTTTATCGTTGAGAATTTGACTATTGTTATAAATGTCAGTTGCCCCAAATTCAAGATACTTTTTGTTTGTAAATCCAATGGCGTCAAAAATAGCAAGAGTCACGCCATCCTCACCATTTTGCGAATAAATCTGTTCATTTTTGTCGGCAAGGAACACCATTCCATCAGGAGTTTTCCAAGGGGTGCAAAATCCTTGACCATTGATGTTATTTACAACCTCCTTGTTTTGAAGTCTCATCTCAGATAACAGTCTAATATGCAAGCCGTCCATTATTAATCACATAAACTTAACCTTTAAACCCGCCATCATAAAGTTGTGAAGATTGTTTTCGTCACGAGAAAGGGCGTGAGTCTGGGACCCTGAATTTTGGACCCAAATTGTGGACCAGTCGTCCCCGAACCGCCCGGCCCATGGATAACACACAACCTTTTTAGGGACCCCCTTGAAGTCCATGAATTTCGTGTACAAATAGTCGTCCGAAAGGTGAACACACCGGTCACCCTCCTCGGGCATTGGGTCTATTTTTGGGAAACCCTCCATCACACCCCTTGGAATGAGGAAACCAAACGCGCACTCCAACATTTCAGTCTGAGCCCCGTGACCGTAGAAAATATGGTACCGCAGATGACCGTAGTGACGCATGACCGACTCTGGATACGCGATACCGCTGTACCCTACAGGGCACTTGAACTCTCCGTGACCCTTCACGAGCCCCTCTAGAAAGCGTGGCTGGTAGTTCATATCGTCGTCAACGATGACCAATAGTGTCTCGGGGTCCGTCTCAACCTCAAGGGTCGGGAGAAGCTTCGTCAGGACTCCATAGTCCTTGCATTTGTTCACCGTGACCCCAAGTTCCTTCAATTTTGTTTCTAAATTGGGGTCCGGTCCGCGTTTGAAACGTGGGTACCACTCCGGAAGATTCACATAGATCACATCAGGTTTATAGGTTCCAGACTGTATGGACTCTATAGTCTTGATCAAAGACTCTTCCCGGGTGGGAATCGTCGTGAGCGTCACGACGACGCGCATTACTTTTTATTGAACTCGTCTATTTAAGTGACAACATATAGAGCGTCTGCCGAATAAGAGCCACAATTTCATCCTGAATATTCTTCAGGTATGTGTCACCCTTTGGAAGCTTCATGTTGCGGATGCGCGCGAGGAGCGTCTTGAAGTACGGCCGGGCCTTCTTGGGGTCCTGTATGTACCTTTTGTTCATGGTGATCCTACGGAGCCGACCGTACTTGCCCATGTAAGCCTCAGCCCAGGAGTCGAGCAGAGGGACGATGCCTTCATAGTAAGCCTGGAGAGCCTTGTGTTGAGCGAAGGAGTTGGTCGTGAGGTGGAACACGTGAGCTTGTTCCCGGGAGTTCAAGAGGGCACCAACGTACCGATTCGCTGCCATCTTATTATATGAAAAGATTTTCTTGTCCAAAATTAGATGAGTTTCTCTGAAACTATCTTCCCCAAGGGGAAGGTGTTTTTCAAGGGGCTTGAAAACCTTTCGTGCAAGGTGCTCCTCCGAGACACGCGCTTTTTTTACCTGACGGAACTCTTCCACACCGCCAAAAACTACGGAAACGTCTGCAAGTATCGCGCCAAGAAGACCATCCGTCTGTTTGACCTGACGCACGCAAACATTGAGAAGCTTATAAAGAGCAAGTACCCCCTGGACAAGGACACGCGCGGCTTGCTCCGCATCGTGCTCGGCACGGGTGTGACGGTTGGTGAACAGGCGGCGGCCGCTAAGCTCCTCGTCGGTGAAAAGAATGCAGGGAAGCTCCCGAGCGTTTCCAACACGCGCCGGGGGCAGCGTCTGAGTTACAAGAAACTCAACCACATGGTGTTTGGAAAACTTAGCCGCGAGTTCCTTGTACCGGAAGGGTACGATGGCTACTATGCACCTAAAAAGCCTTCTATATTCCACGGGGGGTCATTTCACTCTGAAATTATGTTGGTCAACGCCTACCAGAGCATCACCAACATCACAGGTCCCGCACCGGTCGTGTCGCACCACAACTTCAAGTGGGCTCTTCCCAAACTCTTTATACAGTACAGCAAGGGGACAACACGGCTTGTGAGACCATACGGTGGTGACTTGACCATTTTCTGTACCGGTGGAATGGCAGTCCGTTTGTACCTTCAGCAAAAGAAGAGGAATTTACCTCCAAAAATAAGAAGGACGTCTGATTTTGACTTTACATTTGCAGTACCCAGGAAGCTCCCGTCTGAAAAGGCGGTGTCCACCTACGTATACACTATGCAGCGTATTATGACGAGCCACCTGAACGGTTTCATACGGTGGCTCAACCGCGAGTATCGTGGTATCAACGCTCGGCTCAAGGTGAACAAGTTCACACGGTCCCGCTTTTCCACACCACGTGTCCAGGTTCCAGGAACAGGCCGCAAGGTTTATCAAGTAATTACGTATCAAATTATTACAGGTAAAAACGAGACGACAGACCTTGTTGACACGGCCCTTGCAGTGTACCCACGTTCCGACCGCTCCATGATCCACCTCCCATTTTCATACAAAATTGGGATCCCCATCCAGAGACTCAAGTACCAACTCAAGGACTCGTTGGCAATCTTGTCAGGGTCGTTTATTCACAAGGGTCTTATTTCGCACAGAAATCCACTTACGGGTTCGGTCAAGGAGAAGGGTCAAAAGAACGCAGAGCGTGTACTAGAGCTCCTCAAGGTGGCCAAACGCAACAAGGGGTTGAAAAACGCACGGGTGGCTGCAGGGCCATTACTAAAGAATATAGTGCTCAAAAATTTGGCAAAGGCTCGGAAGAATGCCGTCAAGGTGAATCGTGCAATGAAAAAAATAGTTTAATTTAATATGAAGGAGGTGTTCCTTATAGGGGCACTTCTTGTGGTGCTCTGTGTTTTGTTGTGGATTTTCAGTCCAAAATTGGAACGAGGGTTCACAGACGCAGGGAGCTCATGGGACCCACCCCAAGTCATAAATGATATATTGACACCTGACGAGTGTAAATATATAATTGAAAAGGCGACGCCTGACTTTTCCAGAAGCGCAGTCGTAGGGACGGGGGTGCCCGACGCGTCACGTACGAGTGAAACCGCGTGGATTTCAAAAGACGACCCGGTGGCTCGGAAAATTTTCGCAAAGGCGCTTGAGCTCACTGGGAAAACAATAGACGAGTGTGAAGACCTGCAAGTGGTGAGGTACGAACCCGGGACGTTCTATCGCGCCCATCACGACGCATGCTGCGATGGGTCTCAGGGGTGCATTGATTTTGAAAAGGATGGGGGTCAGCGCGTAGGCACCCTTCTCGTCTATTTAAACTCTGAATTCACAGATGGTGAAACTCACTTTCCAGATTGGAACGGTGGGACCAAACTCAAGGCGGATCCTGGTTCGGCGATTTTTTTCAAACCTCTCGGGACAGACGAGCCCAAGTGCCACCCCAAAGCGTTACATGCAGGTCTACCAATATCTTCAGGTGTGAAATATGTATGTAATGCTTGGGTCCGTGAAAATAAATTCCGTCCCTAATTTAAAATGAAATTGAATATCTGGATAATTCTTGCTGTCCTTTTTGCGGCTGCATTTTTGCTCGCACCCCGCGCGTCTGGATTTTTGTACGACAGCGGGGGGGACTACAATGTCGTATGGCCAAGGGCCTACAACAATTGGATGGGTCTTGATGGGTACATTGATGTGCCGACCGGTGCCAAGTGCTAAAAAAACGTGTCTTGTCCAGGTCAGGGTTGAGGACTTGACAGGCTAGTCACCAAACAAACGCGCCGCCTCCTCCACGACACACCAAAAATCGTGTCGTGCACGAGCCAGCCAACACCCAACAACAACCAAAACACCAAACAAACCCAAATGGCTTCCGGTGCTAACTTCACTGCCGCTATCAACGCCCTGGTTGCCGAGCGCGACCGCGTGTTCCTGGTGCGCGTTGCCCAGGACTACAACCTGCCCCTTGAGGACCTCCAGAAGAAGTATCTGGAGACTGCCGAGGAGGCCATCAAGGTGCCGCGCCAGTACAAGAAGCGCGAGCCCAAGTCGGTCTCCGTTGTGGCGGTGACCGAGGGTGGCGAGGCCTCCAAGCCGGCACCCAAGGCTCCCAAGGCCAAGGCTGAGAAGCAGTGCTGCACCTCTCAGACCAGCAAGAAGGAGCCTTGCAAGTTCGCCGCACTCAAGGGTGAGGTGTTCTGCAAGCGCCACCTCAAGCAGCAGCTGGGTGAGGCCTCCTCCGAGGCGCCCAAGCCCGCGAAGAAGGCGGCAAAGAAGGCTGAGCAGCCGGTGCACACGCACGACCTGACTGAGAACGCCGACGGCGAGTGCGCCTTGTGCGAGTCGCACGGCAACCCGCTGGAGGCCACCGAGTCGGCTTTTGAGGTGGTGCGCGCGCCGGCCGCCGGCCCGGTCAAGCAGCTGACCGCCGAGCAGCGCCTGGCTGCTCTCCTGGCCGACTCTGATGACGTGGAGGAGGAGGCCTTTGAGTCTGACGAGGAGGTGTTCCCTGCACCCTACGCAGCTGCCGAGGAGTCGGGTGATGAGGGCATGAGCGTAGTGGAGGAGGAGTTTGAGGAGGACGACGACTAGAAGTGCAGATTAGCCAGATCTTGACGGAGGCGGCGGAATCCAGTGGGGTACAGCCGCAATAGTGTAATGATCCAAAGCAAAGTTAATCCAATCCAAACGGCCCTTTTCTCCTCGTCCTCGTCTTTGAATGTGTGAAACGGCGCAGCTAGTCTCCCTATAAATGACTCCCCCTTGTAAATAGGCGTCATAACTTGCCCAAAAAAGGTTCCCTCGTCGCTATCCACTCCCCGAACCATCTTTTCCATTTCTGTCAACGCACACACCGTCTGATTTGTGAGCCAGTGTAACATTATGAATGGAATTATCACCATGTGGAGAGTGAGCATATATTCGCTCCCAAAAAGTGGCGTCAAAAATATGAACAAAACCACCAGGATATGTATGATCTGTATAATGAGGGAGATCATTATTATAGAGGTCATATAAAAAACGTGTCATGTGGACGCCACAGTCGCCTACACGACACGCCATTCAGACAAACAAAATGTTCAAGCGCCCCACCATCCGTCGCAGCTATGAGAGCACGCGTTTCGTGACGGAGACGCTATCTAACGGTGCACAGGTGTCCAAGTGGGCCCCCGTAGTCACCCGCCGGCGCATCCCCACAGGGACTCCAGGCCTGTTGGGCTCTATTGTGGATAAGATGCACGCTGGTACCGACACTATTCGTCACGTAGTCGGTCCTAAATGGACACCACCCAGTGAGTACGAATTCATAGCTGAGAGGCTACCTATTGAGGAGCGTGCGGCCTACATTGCACGCTGCGAGGCGTGGTTCGCTGAAAACCCTCCGCGCGTGGCGGCGCCGCGGCTCGAAGTGCGCGCTTTGGACTATGAGGCGGTAGCGAAGGTTTTTGCCAAGCACCGTCTGCAGCTCCCGCCTCTTGAGGAGCGCTTGGCTGTGTACCGCAAGGTTGGGTATCCCGAAGAGTACCTTGAGCGAGCCAAGTCTCGGGCGGCGCGGGCCGAGGAGACGTCCGAAGAGCGCCAGAAGGCTCTGGACCTTATCTTCGCCAAGTGGCCAGCAGCCTCCAAGGCGGCGCCCAAGAAGGGCAAGGTGATCAAGGCGGTGAAGAAGCGCATGCCGGGACAAGAAGCATAAAAGAATGCGAGCTCATATCAATAATGGATAAAGTTCGCTGGGCGGACATGACCGATGATGACCCCATACCCGCATTTGAAGTTGAAGAGCCTACTGTAATTTCCAAGCACGGAATTCGTATAAAAACCGCACTCCCGTCCAAAGCGTACGTCCCGCCTCATCGCCAAGATAAAAACGCGCCACCTGTAAAGAGTAAGTGATGTGTGACGTGTGTTGTGAAACATTCAACAAGTCAACACATCAACAAATTAAATGCCCCTATTGTCCATTTTCAGCATGCGCGGCTTGCCACATACGCTACCTGTGTGAAACGTCTGAGGATGCACACTGTATGGCGTGTCGCAAAGGGTGGTCCCGTGAGATTCTTGTGAATAGTTTTACTCAGAAATTCGTCACCACAACGTACAAGAGGCGACGTGAAAACCTGCTGTACGACCGTGAAAAGAGCCTCATGCCAGCTACTCAGCCCTATGTTGAAATTGAAAAGAAAATTCGTGAACTCACCAAAGAGGCGGCACTCGTGGAGGCTGCTCAGACCCAAGCGACTAGTCTTATGCACAAGTTGCATAACCGCACCTTGGCCGTTATCGCCGTTGAAAATAACTTGACGACTGAATTTGATGCCTCAATTCTCCGTCAAAAGCAAGTTAATGAACAGCGCAAGGTGGTGAGTAATTTGATGATTGATTTGCAGAACATAGATTGGCACAAGAACTTTCTCACAAACCACATGAACGGTGGTAACCTCCTTGAGCGCCGGCAGTTTGTGCGCGCGTGCCCCGTCACAGACTGTCGCGGGTTTTTGAGCACTGCGTGGAAGTGCGGGATGTGCGAAAACTGGACGTGCCCTGATTGTCACGAGGTCAAGGGCAAGGAGAAGGATGCGGACCATACGTGCGATCCGAACAACGTGGCGACGGCTCAGCTCCTCGCTCGTGACTCGCGCAATTGCCCAAAGTGCTCTGCGGGTATTTTCAAGATTGATGGCTGTGACCAGATGTGGTGCACACAGTGTCATACGGCGTTTAGTTGGCGCACTGGGCGCGTTGAGACTCATACAGTACACAACCCCCATTACTACGAGTACTTGCGGGCACACGGAGGGGTTCCTCGTAATCCAGGGGACGTGCCGTGTGGTGGCTTTCCAGACTTGACGGTGATCATGCGCATCGTACCCCGTAACAGTCACGTCTGGACCATCATCTCAGCGGCTCATAGATCGCGGGCACACTGCCAGTGGGTCCTCATGCCGCGATACGAAGTCAACCTCAATGAGGACAATAGGGACATCCGTATCAAGTTTATGATTGGAGACTTTACTGAGGATGAATTTAAGAAGAAAATTCAGCAGCGTGAAAAGGCTCGGCAGCGCAAGACTGACATCCGCCAGGTTGTCGCCATGTACGTGGAGGTGTTGAATGACCTTTTCCAAGCGCTTGTTCAAACGAAAGACGTGGGTGCGATGGTAGTTTCGCTCCAAGAGCTCAAGACGCATGTGAACACGACGTTGGACGCCGTCTCAAAGCGTTACACCAAGTGCTCGGTTCCACGCATCACAGAAAATTATGATTTCGTATAATAGTATGGAGTGGATATGGGTGGTGCTTGCAGGTCTCCTCGTTATCCTTCTAATTTTGTTGGTAAATAGATCCAACTTTGAAGAAGGTGTGCCCAAGATCATCCATCAGACCGCTCCAGCTGACGAATCCAAGTGGCATCCCGTGTGGTCCGAGTGTCAAAAATCGTGGAAGGAGAAATTTCCAGATTATGAATACAAAATGTGGACCGATGAAGACCTTGACGAGTTAATACGCACAAAATACACGTGGTTTTATGACACTTACAAGGGGTACGACTTGAAAATAAAAAGGATAGATGCTGCTAGATACTTTATGTTGAACGAGTATGGAGGTATTTATGCAGATATGGATTTTGAATGCCTTAATAATTTTGAACACGTTTTAGACAAGGACAAGGTGTCAATAGCCGAGTCGCCGTGGAAAAACGGTCCAAGTGGAGAGACGCACCAAAATGCACTTATGATAAGTCCTCCTAAACACCCTTTCTGGACCAAAGTATTTGAACTCCTTGAAAAACACAAGGACAACAAGGACGTGCTATTTACTACTGGACCTCGTATAATCATGGAGGCTATGAGTTTAACAACCGATGGTTCTGTTAATTCTCTCCCTTATGAGAAGTTCGCTCCACAGCATGATAAAGAGTTTACGAGTTCTTATGAAGCTGGTAGGAAAACATTAACGCCTCCCGCCGATCCTAATATATTTACCAGGCACCACTCAACATCCGTATGGAATAACTATTAATTTCTAAACTAAAATTAGATGTGGGCCTTTGTGGTGCCCCTTATAGTTCTTGTTCTCTGCCTTGTGTGGCTTAGACAACAGGAACCCTTTACACACCAAGAAATACCAAAAACTATATGGACGTATTGGGACTCGGATGAGCTTCCTGAATTTATACAGAAATCCATAGACAAGTGGCAGCGTCTTAACCCCACGTGGGATATTAAAGTCCTCAACCCTAAAAACCTGAGTCAGTACCTCCCGGACGTTGACATTTTTAGTTTTAAATTCGCAGACACTAAACCACGTCAGTCGGATTTTGTAAGGCTTCACGTCCTTTCAAAATACGGAGGGGTGTGGTGTGACGCCTCTATTGTTCCACAAAAGTCCTTTGACTGGGTGCGGGAAGAGCAGAGAACGCGTGGTGTTGAGTTTATAGGATACTATCGTGAAGGTGCTACGACGAAACCGGAGTACCCCGTTATAGAAAGTTGGCTTTTTGCGTGCGTTCCAGGGTCCGAGTTTGTGACCAAATGGAGGGACGAGCTAAACATCATGAACACTTTAGAAAAGGAGACCGACTACAAGGAGCACGTCAAGTCGCGTGGAGTTGATATTCAAAAAACACCTCAACCCGACTATTTGAACGTGTATCTGGCTGCCCAAGCCGTTATGCAGACTCTGATGTCACCTGAAGAAATCAGGAGCAAAATTCACGTCATAAAAGCCGAAGACGGTCCTTTCAAACACTCGGTCACGAACGGCTGGGACCCACCCAAGTCTATGAAATGGTTGTGTGAACAGCCAAAGAGTGAGCTTCCAGATGTTATAAAGATTTACGGGAACGAGCGCCGAGCGGTGGATGCTGACGAGGCACTAAAATGCTCGTACAAGATATTTGACTAAAGACTAAAATCTCTGAAAACACAAGATGGAACGCGCGCTCGTGAAGCTTCTCAAGAAGCGCTGGCTGGTGGGCAGCAAGCCCGCATTGGCCATGTACACTATCGGGTGCATCATAGAAGAGATTCAGAAGCGCGTTTCCGATGAACTCAGCAACGTGAATTTGTTTCCAAAATTGAATCGTATGCGTAGGTCTCATTCGTGTCCTAGGTTCCTGTAGTTACTTGCACACGGGTCTACCGAAGATGTTCAGTTTTTTGAACGCGCACGACGGTCCCGACCGTCTTGAAAGGTTGGGCCGGGGTGGAGGAGGCCGGCGTGCCAGATTGGGTCGCGGCGGAGGAGGTCTGCGCGTCAGGTTAAGACGAGGAGGTGGTGGCCGGCGGGTCAGGTTGGGACGTCTCGCAAGGTTCGGTCCGGTGATTTGCCGACCGAAAGCTGGGCGGTGGGTGTTGACCCGTGGCTTGCCTGCAAGAACGTTTAGAAAGCCGTTGCTGAAGCCCTTGTTTTTCCTATTAAAGTATGACCTCATCTGGTATGGGTTGTTTACTATTCTTTGTGCCCAGCTTGACACGGCTCGGTTGTTCACAACGTTTGCAAACTTGCCATATTGCCGTCTGAAGTTTTCCTTCTGCTCAAACCGTATGTTACCCCTGTTCACCTTGGGCTTCAGCATACTCACGAGCAGGGTTGCCGCTGCGTTATAATTCTTTTTGTGGCTATTGTGACGCATGGACGAAAGGATGATGTACTCTAGTTTTTGCAAATTTTTATTGAAATTCTTGTTACGAGAATTTCCCGAAAAAAGTCTATTCATATATATTTTGTCGGAGAAAATTATATGTACTCGCGTTACTCTGCACTCGTCGGCACTTTGGCTCTGAGTTTCCAGGTTCTTGTCCTTGAGCCTTGGCATCAACAAATTTCAAATGAAATTAGGGAACTCAAACAAAATAAAAAGTAATCATAGAATAATGAACATAGGCGTGGGCCAGACGGGCGGTACGTGTTGGTTCAACTCGGCCCTGAACATATTTCTGACGTCAGACAACGGTCTCAAGATTCTATGGGATAAGCTCAAACGGGTTTATCCTCGTCTAGGTCAAAAGCAGAAGGCTTATTTTAATTCAAATATAGGAGTTCCATGCCCGTACATGAAAATGAACAAGACGCCCCGAATTTACTTTTGGAAATTTTTGAACCAGTATATGTGCGCTATAGGTGGACCAGGGCGGCTCATTCCCAAGTCGGGTCTCAACGCGTACCTGTTAAAGAATATCAAGTGGAAAAATGAGGGTACGCGTGAAGCCAAAGGGGTGGCTGGCGGGTGGCCCCATCTAGAACTTGCGACCATCCTAACGCACCTAGGGTTCCGACGCGGCGCGGAATACAGGATTGTGAAAAGTTCTAATCACCAATACAAGTTCCCAACCGAGTGGACGAACCCTATACTTTTGGTCCATGGTGAATATTCCAAGAAATACTATTCAGGAATTCCTCTACCCGAAGGTGATGAAGGTGGCTTGCCGCTTATAAAAGGGAAGTACGAACTCACGGGAGCTGTGGTGTACGTAGAGCCCGCTGTAAATTCCAATCGGGAACCCCATGTATGGACCTGTAGCATCCGTAACGGCAAAGGATATATTAACGACTCAAATTATCCTATGAATTTCAGGGAGTGCAAATGGTGGCTCAACGGCAGGGTGAAGAGAGCACTTAGCTCGGTCGGAGTCAACTACAGACCAAATAGAGCAAAAAGGATGGTCTTTGACGTCCTTTTGTACACGCGCAAGGACTATACGAACGCAATCGCGCCGTACTGTCTGATGCCTGCCGGTGGGTACCGCCCCTTGACCAATGCCAACAAGGAAAAACTGCGCGAGTTGGCGTATAACTATGGTCCGAACGCCGGCGGGAATTTCATCAACACTTCGGAGATACGTCAACGGTTCGCGCCTAGAATCGCCGCCGAGGCCAAGAGGCAATATGCCGCACGCCCTTTCCTGAACGCCGCAGCGTTGCAGAAAATCGTCAACGAGGCTGGTTCTTTTAATCACGCTATGCGTATAGTAAATCGCAAAGTGGGATCCGAAGCTTTCAGGGTCAACAAGGCTGGGCCAAACTTTAGGAATTTTAGAAAGAAATTGGCTGCTAAATTTCCAACACCCGTTTCGAAGAACATGCTCACATATCTCTGGCGAAATTCCAATTCTAATTCAGAATTCGTAAAAAGATTAAGAAACCATGCTGAAAGGGCTGGACTGACCGTGAACGAAAACCAACTCAGAGGTATCCTCGCCACGCGTGCCAAGACTCGGGCGGGTGTGAAGCGCGCGCGCAACGCCACCGAAGAGCATATGTACCTCGTGAACAATTCGGCTTGGTATAATAGTAATGGGATGAATGTGACGAATAGAATAAACAAGAACAACTGGACCCTGACGAATAACAATAACAAAACACAGCTTATAAGAAGCTACGCAAACGGTACTAGCGTCAAGACGTACAAGCGCAAGGTGGTCTGAAATTATATGTCTAATAATAACAAGATGTCCAACTTATCAATAGCCAAGAAGCTTGCTAGGGTATTCAACCCAAAATGGCCAGCCCCTGTCAAGTATTTGGGTGGCGGCGCCAATGGTCGCGTTTATGAAACGAACGATGGTCGTCTCATGAAATTCATTTACGACAACGCTCCTCAGGAGTTCTTGGCCCTTCAGAAACTACAGGGAACTTATGTGGTTCCGCGTTTTCAGAGGGGTAACGGGTTGGTTAAGAGATTGACCGAGGAAACGGCAAAAAAAGTTGAAAAAACCATGTTTCCGAAAGCAAACGCATCTAATAAGCTTACGGTATTTGTGATGGGTCGTGCAGGCAACTCACGTGCCATGACCTTGTACAAATATATGTCGACCCATTCATACAATAAATCAAATGTTCAGCGCAGAGTTGAGTATCTTATCGAGCAGATGGCGCTCCGCGGCGTGTCCCACGGTGACCTACACTCTAATAATATCATCGTCACAGTAAGCCCATCTGGACGAATTTCCAGTATGTGGGCTATAGACTTTGGCCGGGCTCATGGTTTGAAAGCAGGGAAGACTGAACGTCAATCAATGAAAGAACGCGAGTTGAACTATAAGTTTAATACAAGATCCGCGTTTCCTCCTTATTCTCCACGACATATGTCTGTGCGTGAAGGATCACGCGCCAACGTGAATATGATGGAGGTCATGTACGGCAAACGGCTGTCACCGTCGTGGGAACGCCGCATTGCAAATATTCGGAAAAATGTTCTTGAAGAGATGAAACAGTACAAGAGTCCGAGTCGCACAGCGACTCGTCCCACAAAGGCGAAATCACTGAGCCCTAAACGCAAGAGCGTGAGCACGAGTCCGCGTCGGGTAAAAAGCGCGTCGCGGGCCAAGTGAGAAAACGTGTCCTGTACTCGTTAGGGTTTGGTCTGAACTACCCAAAGTTACCTAACAAACGCCATGGCTACCCACGTCAAGTTTCTGAGCTTCCGCCCCCTCACCATCGGGAACCTGCGCCCGACCCCTAACGTTACGGAGTACGAGGTTATTCACGCGACTGTCGCGGCCGACACCACGCCACGCCTTGAGCCCACCCCTGAAGCCCTTCAGGACAAAGAGCTCAAGATATTGACGAGTTATCGCAGCGCTCTTCTATGGATCGCGGGTGGGGTGACCATCTGCCGCCACGCCCCCACCACAGAGGGCGGACACGGATATGCAGGGTGGCCGCCTATCGGCCTCAAGGAGGAGGTCCTACTGAACGATTGGATCGCGGAAGTGGAGTTTGTGTAAATATATTGAGTCTAAATAGCATATGGCGTTCTTCGTCAGCCAGGGACTCACTCAAGGTAGTTTTACAAAGTCTGCAGGTTATACAACACCGGGCGGGTTTTGGACCTTGCCGGTTATTCCCCCCGCATTATACACAATGAGTTTTCCGTTCACATTCACAAACATGGATAATACTGGCGAAACCGGGCCAACCGCCATCACATACGGAACAAACACACCGGGATATGGCACGAGTTACGTATTGTCACTCACGGACGGAAGTCAGTATTGGACAGTACCTGAAGATAAAATATATACATTCACAGTTGCTGGGGCCGCAGGGGGTGCGGGAGGGGACCCTGGCGGCGGACGGCAACGTCCAATTGGAGGTAATGGCGCCGTACTTATGCTAACAAAAAATTTAATTAAGGGAACTGTTATTAAAATTTTAGTTGGTCAACAGGGAAGTACACCAGGGTCGGGAAGTTTTGGTGGAGGCGGTGGTGGGGGTAGTTTCGTGTACGATTACACAACCTCAACACTTATAGCAGCCGCAGGGGGTGGCGGGGGTGGCGGGATCCTTTTCAACGGTTCATACGTCTCAACTATGGATGGGAAAAACGCCGAGCTCGGGAATTCAGGTTCAAGCGGATACAGCAATCCTAGTGGTGAGTGGCTGGGGGGGTCTGGCGGATCTGGCGGATCTGGCGGCGGGTTGGGGAGTAGTGTGTACGCATTCGCAGGTGGCGGTTATTCTGGTAACGGGGCAGGGAGCGGAGGGGGTTTGTCATTTTTAAATGGAGGTATCGGAGGAGGCACCAGAGTGGGTGTTGGTGGGTTCGGCGGCGGTGGGTTCGGCGGCGGT
>Ga0114974_10000353_pt1 | contig 39121 bp, 51 predicted proteins | sample S_130206_EF_Meta_FD_87318 | JGI IMG/M metagenome (GOLD analysis project Ga0114974, IMG submission 87318) | Freshwater microbial communities from Lake Simoncouche, Canada to study carbon cycling - S_130206_EF_MetaG | ecosystem: Environmental > Aquatic > Freshwater > Lake | place: Lake... | reverse complement strand
CTTCGTATTCTATGTAACCTCGAGTCAACAATGTCCAAATAGTTTGCCAACGATTCTGACTCCACCATTTGGATTTTTGTTGGGTATAGGTGGTAACGGTAACGCTGTTATCGTCAGCTTCGACCCAAACATTGTGATCGTGATTGCTATCCCCACACTCACAAACAACTTGATAGGTTATGGCATCGCCCCAATCACTGCGTTTTAAGATGCCTTGTGCAGGCGGTTGAGGAGTTAAGTCCATAGACTATCTCGGGCTTTGATAAGACGAATCATCATGGCTTCGTCCTCGGCAGCATATTCTGCTTCAATCTTCTGTAGCAGTTCATGTGAACGTGTGCTGAGTTCTTCAAGTTCGGGAGTTTTCTTGCTGCCAAACAGTCTGCCATCGTTGAGAAGTCGAGCCTTTTCACAGTATTCAGTCCAGCCGCTGACATCATATGGATCAGGACGATTTCGATAGGTCACAGTCCACCATAGATAAAGTTCTTTGATCTCTTTTGCACGAAGAGCCTGTCCAGTTGGCTTGCCGTATTCGGGATCGTCTGGTTCACACCAATCGGTGTTAGTCAGAGTCATTGCCCAATCTAGATGATCAATACCTGCTTGAGGACAACGCCAAGTGCGCCAACGGAACCAACCGCTAGCCCAAAAGGGAGGATCATACTTAGCACGAGCTTCTTTATCTCCCCAGGCGATGTGCGACCAAGCGGATTCGATTTCGACGAAATCCACCAACTCATTAAATAGGCATGGCAGGAACCGATTGCCAACATCGCACCAAGCACCAGGCTTGATGTCACGAGTATGAGCGGTAAGAGAGTGAGTACGACTAACCCAACGATTATTGATGTAATACTTAACATCATAGATCTTTCTAACAGGCCAGGTGACAAAATCCTGGATGTAGCTTAGGCCTTCTTCAGCTAACCAATAACGGACAGGATGATAGCGTTTGGCTTCAGTTTCCCATTCGTGCCATTCGTCGCTAGTACCCGCACCGAGTTTAGGTGTGCCGCGAAGCCAATCTGCAAAAGGAGAGCAACTCCAGTAGTTTGTGTGTTGTGTCATAATAGTAATTATACAGTCTTTTTAAAACTCTGTCAATAAGAATCTTTTTTGAATCGTTTTATTTTATAAGATGTTGCGCTAATACCATGCAGCTGATCCAAACCCAAATTGTATTGAATCCCACAAGGGTTGGCAATAGTTTCTTTTCACTTGCCCAAATAAGTGTTAGACTTGTTGCTAGTGTAAAGAAATACAACCACCAAATGCTGATACCAAATATTAGACCAGGAATAATAATACAAGCCTTAGCGGCCCAACTGGCAAATTCTACTATGTTATAATCTGTCCAATATTCTTTAGTAAACCACATGCCGTAGCATTCTTTCATTTTACCAAATCCAATGTGCCCATACACTGCGCCACATAATATTAGAAATGCCAAACATCCTGATAATATTTGTATTTCGTTCATATTTTTCTTTGATAACCTGCCAAGTTAAGCATGACACTATACTGCTCGTAGGCTTTTTGGACAGCAGGTGTTGATTGGCGATGCCAGCTTTCCTCACGTTCTTTTTCCATAAGCATGGAAAACATATCGGCATCGCTATATCCGTGAGTGTGATTGCCAAAAAATCTCTGTTCCATTTCTACTAGAGCTCGAAAACGGCTTTCGGGTATTTGAACTGTGAAGACTTTTTCTGTTTCATATTCTACAAAATCTCTGCTTATGACGTCTGCTCGTAGGGGATCTGTAAAATACTTAGGAGGGTGATATCTAGCCCTCCGTTTTTGATCATCTACGATTTGTACCTCGTAGTTTTTGCAAAACTGATCAATCTTTTCTTTCATTGAACTAGGCTTTCACCCATTGGAAATATAGCAGCAATGGCCTTGGCGCAGGCTAGTGCAATCAGTTGATGCTCTTTTTGTGTACCGTTGGCACTACGCAATTCAATAAAATGAATCCAGCTACGTAGAGTACCATTCATATATAATCGACTTTCAATAAGCCCTTCTGGCAGTACAGCTCTAGCCTGTTCTTTGGCAATGCCGTTGGCAATGGCCCACTCGTATTCTCGCTTGGCGGCATAGATGACTCGTTGTTGAGCTCGATACCATTCATTTTGTAGCAGTTGATCTTCCACTTCGACACTGTTCTGTCTGTTTTTGGAGTCTTGTAGTCTGGCTTCTCTTGTAACAAAATTGAGATCTTTCGTTGGGTCAGCATAGCGTTGAGAAAATTCTTGGAAACTAAAGCTTCTGTGTCTAAGTATCTGTCGGGCAATGTCTCTGGTTGTGGTAATTTCAACGCAGGCGGAGACCATTTCAAGTGGGCTCCAGTGGGCGTGTTTAACAAGATATCGGATGAGTTTTTCGGATGTGTCTGTGTTGAGCTGATTGGAGGGATTGCTGACACGGGCGCAATACGCAATGAGTTCCTGCGCATCTGTGAGGCCCAGATCTCTAAATTCCTCTGTTGGTTGACTATAGGATAAAAGTTTAACATTCATGTTTATTTACTGCTCAGGTTCTTCGATTGGTTCATCAAAACAAAGACTTTCCATAGTCTTGTAATGCTCGTAGGCTTTTTTAAGTGCTTCAAACTTTTCAAGTTTCTTTGGATCAGGTACCAAGATAGCAAGCCGTTGTTCCATTTTCTTCATAAACTCTTTTAGGCTCTGACCATCAATTTTAATATCAGTGCCTTCTGCCATATCAATGCCATTGGTATTAATACTAACAGTATTAGGAGTGTTCCAGTTACCGCTGTTTAAAGTGTATCCCGAACTTCCAGTAGTCCATTGATTATTGCTGGTAATATTACCAATAGTAGTGATGCCGCCTACAGTCGCACCACTTCCGTAAGTAAAGGTGTTACTACTGGGCAGTGTTATAGTATTCATACTAGAATATTGATCTGATAGACCAGTGATTGTGATTGTATCTAATGTGTCAGTCATGGTGCTGGATTGAGCAGCACCATAGTTGCTTAGATCAATTTCAATATCATCAAGTGTGATACTGTCCTTGTCGTCCATATTTAGACCTTGGCTTCTTTGCGAGCGTTCTTTTCTGCTGTAATTTCGTTGCGACGAGCTTTAACACCCTTGGCAACTTCTTGAAGAGCTTTGCGAGCACGAGTACCTGCTGCACCGTTGCCAGCTGTGAATTTTGCGTCCTCGGCTAAGAATGCTTCGAAGTCTGCTTTTAGTTGTTCTACTGTTGTTGACATAATTGTTTCCTTATAGTTATGTTCTAATACTTATAAGCCCCTTGCTTGCAGGTGCTTAAAACTGGTATGGTCGGTAGGTTTCGAACCTACAAAGGCGCTGTCTACGACTTTGCCCCGTCCCCACTCTTGACTATGGGCCAAGCGGGAGGTCTGCCTATTCCACTCACGACCACTCATACAGTATATTATCTTTTTCTAACAAATGCAACTCACTAATGATTAAATAACTACATATTATGAACAAATTGGAAATTAAACATGCTTGAGCATCTACACTTGTTAGTGCAAGGCACCGCAACAAAATTGTTATCTGAATTGGATATCAAAAACTTTATAATAGATTTAATTCAAAAAATCGATATGGACATACTTGGCGGACCACATATCTACCGTTCTGACCTTGAAGGAAACGAAGGCTACACTGCAATTACCGCTATAACAACAAGCCACGTTGTTATCCACACATGGGATACCGGATTGGTACAATTGGATGTTTATAGTTGCAAAAAATTTGATATTTTAGACATTGCAGAGATGTTAAAGACACTTTCTATTACAGATATAAAGATTAAATTCCTTGATAGGTCAAACGGTTTTAGAGATATAGATTGTAATACAACAAATAATTTGAATACTTGACGACATCATTTAGTTAGAGCGTTAATTAGTCTATCTTCAAATTCTCTAAAGTATTCTGCATCTGCAATAGCAGGAGTACATCCGCTAATACTGTACTTAACATCTGGTCCGCCTGTCAATCCGTGCATTACATACGTATCAGAAGTTATAGGAGCAGTAAGTCTATAAGAGAAAATTAATCCTATTACAACAAAATCTGTAACCAATCCCATTGCTGTTAATTTTTCACCTAACATTGTAAGTTGATCCTCAATATCTAAAATCTTTTTAGTATCAAACATTTCCCACACTGCTAGTGCCGCTCCAACGCCTGCCATGTTTGGTTGCCATGTATGACCGTAGTCCCATTTATCTTTGATTACATCGGATATGTGTTCAACAGCGCAGGCACAGCTTAGTGGACTGAATCCGCCAGTTAATGCCTTACCTAATGCCACTATGTCTGGTTGCACTCCGTAGCGTTCTTGACTAAATCTATAACCTAGCTTTCCCATACCGCCCATTACATCGTCTATAATAAAATTGACATTGTGTTCTGTACATAACCGTCTTATGTCTCTCCACCACTCAAGGCTCCAGGGGCGAATACCAGTGGCCCAAGGTATTGATTCCATGATTATTGCCCCTACTGATTTATCAGTTTCTAACAACTGTTTGACATTTTGAAAAGACACTTTTTCGTGTTCTCCGCGATCTCCTACTCGCTGCCATTCAGGTGCACCGATTACTTTAACATTGGGAATGTGTTCTTCGCCTCTTAGTGCGCGACATAGATAAGTTGCTCCGTGGTATCCAGGACTAAATGAAACAATGGTTGTTTTCGTGGGATCAACAATCTTCCAATAATGATTATTCATAGCAACTGCACATTCCACTCCATCTGTTCCACTTACAGCATAGCCCACACCTTTGAAGTTGCCTTCCTCGCAAAGTAATCCTACCAATTTATCGTTAGTCTCACAAACTTCGTTATGTTTAAAGTTAAGGTATGCTAGTTGTTTTTGTTGTTCATACATACGATTTAGAATAAATTCATTATCGTATCCGTAGATAAATGCCATATTACCACAGACCGTATCTAATAACTTACCGTGATTGGTGTGTATCCAATACTTTTCAGTTTTATGAACTTCTGTGACTACATCCTCAGTAGTTTTAAAATTTAATTCCATTTAAAATCCTAGTTTACTATTTTTATACTTTTAACAGTAGTCCGCATATTAGACTATATCGTGTAATGTTAGACCTATTGTAACCTTCATGCCACGCTGTGTGATCGTTTATATGTAATACTCCGTTGCCAAAGTTGTTGTTAATTCTTAAAGGATCTTCAAACCTATTACTGGTATAATATACAGTTGATTGAGTTGGATCATCGTTTTCAACAAAGTATACCATAGCAGTAGCAACTTGTAATCGTGTATCTACGTGTATTGGTATATGAAATCCGGGTTGGTCTCTATTAAACATACAACCCCAAAATGTATACTGGAGCATCTGTTCCCTACTCCATCCTTCCCATAGACTACTTATATAGTCGCCTTGCGTGTCGTATATAAAATTTACGAGTTGTTCTTTCACACCCTCTGAATTAATAAATTCCATAATATCTTTTAAAACTTGGCTTTTTGGATTTAGTAGTCCGGAACGTTCCGCATACGGATCTCCAGCCAGTCCGGCATCGTCTTTTCTGTTAGCGTGTGCTTGCCATTCTTCAGAGTCTAACGCAGTTATAACAGTAGCATAGTCGTAGTCTAACGATATTGATAGTCCGTACAGTCCAGGGCGTAGTGAATTAATAGTTAATTTCATAAATTTAACAAATCCAATTTTGACTTGTCAGGATTACGATCAAACAAGTATCGTGCAGGTGGCGTATCAGGCAACGGAATATTCTGATTCTTAAATACATCTCTACGAATAATCTGATGTAGGAAGTTTGTTATGCCGTCTGGCACAAAATTACACCAGGGCCCGCTACGTAATTCTTCCATGTCTATGTTAGTTTCATCACACCATGCTATTAATCTAACAATTTTATTGTCGATGTTTACCATAACGTGATAGATATTGTTGTCCGCTTCTATAATGCGATTAAATTGTTTGCCATGATCTTTACACCATTGCTCAACACGTTTGTATAAATTGCTAACAAACGGTTGTTCTGAACTAGCATTACGTCCAATCTCTGCTCCGCATCTAATGCGAAAATTCTTTGGGGTCCACGGGTTGCTGGTAATCTCAGTTAAGATATAATCCAACTCGCTGAAGTCCACCATGGTATAACTTATGTAACCTATTCTGACATTTTCACGATGCATGTTTTCAATAGCACTTATTTGTTTACGTCTTACAGTTTCGTGGTCAATATAACTTGGATGATTAAGACCTATGTTAACTCCAGTAAGTCCTGCCGTCACGCATCGATGGCCAAATTCGCTATCATTGAATCTTAACCCGTTGGTCATTACACTAACATTCATTGAAGGGTGTATATTTCGTATCGCTGTAACCAATTCTGGAAAGTCTTTACGCAAGGTACTTTCAGCACCAGCAAGGATGATTCTATGTACTCCATCCTCCCCCACTGGCATGGCTTGTATTTGATTGAGTAATTCTTGTATAGAAGGATCTTGGGTATCATTTTCTGGTAAGTGATAGCAGTGCGGGCATTCTAAATTACAGCGATCGCTTCCTTCGATAAGCACTCCGCCGTTAAAATTAAACTCTGGATTATCTTGAGTATAATACAAGTTAGCATAGAAGTCATAATCGTTTTCAATCATGTGATGACTGACCCCGTGAATTGGACACGATTTAGCAATAAACACTTGATTATGTTTATGATAACGCCACGCAGGAATGTGCCTATGGCACTGATGGCAAAGACTCACCGTAGGATCCAAGGTAGTTCCAGTAATGCTGGAAAGTAACCTATCTATGTTGGAAGAATTAAACCCTAGCAGCATTACATTACTCGACCTTCTAGAACTGTTGAGGGCGTTGGGTATATAGGAATAGTAGCAATTTTTTGACCTTTGTAACTATCCTCTATATATTTTTCAACATACGGATTTGTTACATTCTTTATGTCTGTTTTTAACAAGTATTTTTGATACATTTGATCGTGCATATGGCTAACTGCCTTACGATCAGTTATTTCATAAACACACTTACTGAATTCCCAACGATCGATATCTATACTTGACTTAACAGTGTAAGGGTACTTCTGAAGTTCAGTTTTTGTAAATGCATACTGTAAATCAATAATACTAGGATCTAGTTCTGATAGTTCTTCTGCTACCTGTATTGCTAATTTTATAAAATGATCTTTATTTCCATAGATATCATCGCTACCGTAACTTTCCGGTAGCGTAAGGGCCACTACATTCCCCCACTTATCATCTTTTGGAACTTCACCGTGTGCCATATAGTTTTGCAATATTTCCTCAACATTGTTTAACATCGGCCCTCCAATCGGATCAATTTTTAATACTTGATAAAATTTATCGTAGTATGCACGATAGCTTACATCTTTGATATGATGCAAGTAGCGTGATATTAATTGTGTAATGCCTGCATAATGAAATTGACTCATCATCCAACTATAGCTTAAACAATCTGCTAAATCTTGACTCGATGCTGATGCTGTAGATGATACCATAGCAATAGATTCATAACTGTTATCTTCATCGTCCCAAATACGTTCTTCCGGACTGCGGTACATGTCTCTAGGATAGATAAGTTTAATGCCATATCGTTCTTGATATTCGGGAGTGTCCATTTCACTGTTAGGTATAACAGTACAAGGATAGGTTTTTACGCTGTCATGCTGACCCAATTCTAATAGTTGCATTAGTCCGTTAATATATGTTTCTTTAGTTTCTTCAGGTAACCCAAGTACTAGTTCCGTATAGTACCGAATGCCGTGTTTGCGACACAATGCATAAGCACGTTCTAAATTATTCATGCCCATGTTGATTCGTTTGGCAGCAGTAAGAGTAGACTGGTGCATACTCTGAATAGCAATCTCTAAACCGTATGTCCAGTCTTGAATAATCTTTTCCATTTCAAAACAATGTTCATTTAAATTTTTAGCGTGATTAAATGTAACACGTCTAATTTTACTACCTGGGGTTTCGATAGCTCTTCGAATCATCCATGCAATTTCTACATCACGTTCTTTCATGATTCCTGAGTTTGCGTCGATGATAAACATCCAATGAATGTTGTGTGTTATTGCCCAAGCAATTTCTTCTTCAACTCTATGTAGATTGAAGTTTTTAAGTTTGTTTAAATAGTCAGCGCCCCAGCCGCAGAATGTACAATGATACGGACATCCTCTATTGGTCTCTAACATCATGAACCAACTTACATCTGGATTCTCTTCTATAATTTTATCAAAAAATCCAGTAGTATACGGACTTGGAAAATTAGCAATATCGTTTTGTCTAGGATTGTTCCAGTATCGAGGTATGGATTTGTTATCTTGATATAATCTTAACAGTTCTGCCCAGGCAACTTCCCCTTCCCCAAACATTGCCACGTCAATAAATTCGTAATTAGTCCATTCTTCATTAACACTTGGCCCGCCAAACACAATCAAACAATTTGGATACTTGTCTTTTATTTTTTTAGCAAGTGTTAGATTCCAATTATGATTCCACACATAGCAACTAAACCCTACAATATCTGGATCTATAATTTTATCTAATACGTTTGCCTGCCGATCTCTACGCCAAATTACATCACATAACTTGAAATTTGATTTTATGTCTTCAAATTGATTAGCGTATGACCAGATACACCCAACACTAAATGGCAAGTAATGTTCATTAATAGGACCGGATGTAATTTCAGCTTGTATCAGATAGACATTTTTCATCTAATATTTATGAAGTTGAAACTACTGTACGATTAATTCCTTTTCGCTTTACATCTAAAGTTAAACAATGTATACCTGCTTCCCAAAATATTCCATGTCTAATTTTACAAACGTGACAATTAATTCCAAGAGTGTTAAGTAATGCAAACACTTCAGGTTGTTCGGTAGAAAAAATAACATTACACGAATCTACAACAAGAACATTGGTTTCAAATGCTACATCCTGTGCGTAGCCCTTCCATTCATCTAGCCATTGTTCTAGCCATTCTAATGATGTTTGATTTTTTATGTTGTGAGTTTGTTTAATAAATGATTGATAGTCAAATTCTTCAAACTTTCCTTCTAGTTCTATAATGCGCTTATTGCGCAAACACATAGGAACCCAAGTTTCATTCATACATACGACAGTATTATCATCAACCATATAAAATCCATGATCAATGTGCCCCCAATTATTAACCTTGGTTCCGTCATTGTTAATTATTTTAGCATCAACATTTCGACGCATCCATTCTAATCCTAATTGAGATCCCGGACCGGCATTATTAGTAATTAATGCATCTCCACATTTGAACATTGTAGCGGTATGCCAGAGAATTTTATCTTTGAAATCCTCTGAATAAATTTTAGGACCTTCAACATACCATTTAACATTTCCTTCAAAGTTTTTAATCACAGGAGGTGGTTGACTAATCCAATTATATCCATTTTGAAATAATTCATTGAATACGCTATAGTAGTTATAAGCATCAAGATATCGATCTGGCATACTTGTATATGTTTGATAGATAGTATTGCCGTATGCTAAGTACTGGTCTCTTGGGACAATCGGGCTAGCGGCATTAACAACATTAAAATCTAATATTTCTATTTCGCGAGGAAATACATTTGGAGTTGGTCTATATACTTTTACCTTGAGCCCTTGTAATATTTTTTCTAAATTATCAAGATCTTCTTTAGTCTCTTTTAGAATTTGATCTAACATAATGCGTACCTTACCTGATAGATCCCATTCTTTAGGCACGCTGGCGTAGCAATTTCCAACTATGACTTCTTCTAACGGATCCCAGTTAGTCCAAATGCTCATGATGCTAATATCTCCTTTAAATATTCATCCGCCCAATAACTATAGTAAGTTGTATTTTTTAATTTACTACGGGCCTTTTCTAAATTATCACGCCACTGGCATAATATTATATTATGTACGCTATTGTTTGTTTGAACACCATTTATAAATGTTTTTTTATCTTTAGGGTCTGGCAAAAACACCATGTCAGGATACAGATTATTATATTTGTTAGCAATGTTTATAACTTCGTCAGTTGTGTAATGCTCGGGCAATACATATATTATTAATTCAAAATCCCATGGGGGCGGGGTAATATCACTGCCGTCTGTTTTGTGTACAGAATAATCTGCTCCCTTGGCAAACGGACATACACTCAATCCGCCCAACAAGTCCGTGGGCTTGCTTATACGTTCAATCCATTCTTGAAACAAGATACTTTCCTTCCCATTCTTTAGACGTTAATCCTTCAAATACATTTTCTTTCAGCCATAAGTAACTGTTAGTCATTTCATTGGAAATAACATTATGTTTGTTTTCAGAATATTTAAAATACGAGTATGCTAATAATTGTGTAGTAGCATCGTATTTTTTTACATCACAAGGCAAACCAAATGTTGAACCTAACTGTGCCCACATATAGTCTGGAAACAGTGTGTACCCAGTAACTGCTCCGTACATACTATTATTAGGATGATTATATTTGTCCCACAGCAATTTTTTATGATTTAATCTTTCGCCTACCTTATGCATGTCGGTCCAAAAATCTGTATCATGCCTTGGGCTTAATGTATAATGAACTAGTATGAAATCTGCAATATCGTCAATCGTGTATGACATTTTTTCATTATATACCGCCCAGTCTAGTTCTTTTTGTCCTAGCACGTTGTTTAATCTACGTATGCTGGTAATAATAGTATACAACGCATTTGCTTCTAATGGTTCAATAAATCCGCAACTGAGGCCAACAGCAGCCACATTGCCAGAGCCAAACTTTACTAATCGTGTTGGCTCCCATTTAATTAATCTAGGTTTTGTACGTTGCGGCCCTAATTGTTTTTCAAAATAAGCTAAAGCATTTTCATCGCTAATGTGCTTGTTACTAAAACAGTAGCCATTACCCATTCGATGATATAAGCCTATTTTAAAACGCCAGCCGTAAGGTTCAGCAATACTTTGTGTATAATTAACCATTTCTTGTTCATGGTCAACATAATCTGTTTGGCAAACCCATGCTCTGTTTATTAAATGATCAGTGTATTCCTTAACTTCCCATCCTAACTTTTTAACTAGTACTTTAGCAAACCCTGTACAGTCAATAAACAAGTCGCCATGTATAACAACACCGTTATCAAGTTCTATACTAGAAATAGTATCACTGTTGTGTGTAACATTTTTAACTGTTGCTAGAATATGTGTTATCCCAGCAGGTTTAGCAATGTAGTCTCTAATATAATTACCAGCAAGTTCAGCATTGATATGTTGACTAAAACTAAATGGCGCATTAAGTAGATGCTCTCCGTTTTTGAACGGCGCAACATTTTTCTCCATATAATGAAATTGAGGATTAAAACATTTATCAAATCTATCAAACATTCCACTCTGCACCATATCTAATACATGGTCAGTTGTGCGTTCAATTTCTGGATTGTTTGAAAAATCTTCTTTAGTTCTATTTTGGGTAATGTCTTTATAAAAATTATTAGAGGACGTTGTGTAATTAAAACTAAAATATTCAGACTCGTTACCCCCTGCCTTCCAGCCTACAAATTTATTAGCATACTTATACACAGCACCAGTATGTTTCATCCAATGATTTATAGGAACTCCAATTTCATCAAAAAAACTAGCAACGTGCGGAGTCACACTTTCACCGACTCCAATTTTAGGAATAACGGGCGATTCAACCAGTACAATATTTTCGCCACCATGATATTTTGCAAGATATCCAGCAGTCATCCATCCAGCTGTTCCGCCTCCAACAATAATTATTTTCATTCAAACGTACTCACTTGTAATACTAGTCTAGGAGTGTGTCCTATATTTGCCGCGCCGTGCAATGCAATTGGGTTATCATAACACCACACATCACCTTTTTTATAATCAGTAATAACTAAATTTTCGTACATAAAAATATGTCCCGGTTGCCAATCTTGAAGTGGCATCCAATATCGCTTGCTACTTTTTTCATATCTAGTATGGGGATCAGTATGCATAGGCATAAAATTACCAGGTAACATTTTTGTTATCCACCAATGAAACTGTCCGTTAACAAATGGAGGGATAATGTTAAAACTTGTATTATCTTTAGTAAACATATAAAAATAAGTGTCATTGTCCTTATAGCCGGCCTCTCTTGCCTTAGCATACTCCGATTCTTCTTCGTCGCTGCTGGGTCGTTTTCCTTCTTTAGGTCGTGGGGTGCCCGGTTTAGACAGTAACTCATCTAACCATTGTGGCTCAATACAATCTCTATAATTTCCTAAGAATTTCATTCCACATATTCCCTAACCTGTAGCACGATTCTTGGAGTATCACCAATGTTTATAGCACAATGCACAACAGATGCATCATACTCATACACATCTCCTTTTTTGTAATTAGTTACAGTTTTATCTTGGTGCATAAACACATGACCTGATTCCCAATCTTGCCAAGGCATCCAATAGCTTTTTGCATTTTTTCGAGTTGCCATAGCAAGGTCTCCATGTACGGGAATAAATTGTCCCGGCAACATTTTAACTATCCACCAGTCCCAGCTTTGAGGGCTCCATGGAGGTTCTATATTAAAAGAACAGTCTGATTTATAAAATGCAGAAAAGAAATGATCAGACATCTTATACCCAGAAGTGAACCATCTTTGTTCATCATTGTTTAATTGAACTTGCGGATCTTTAGCAAGATCTCTAGGTACAGTCCATCCATCGTTTTTTAGAATTTCGTCGACCCAGTCTTGTTTTATCCAATTAGAAAAATTTCCTATAAATTTCAAGTTATACCTCTATTTGGTCTCCAGGTAGTTATTTGCAATGCCACTCTGGTTAACTGCCCTGCGTTTGCGGCACCGTGTAAAATGAACGGATCTTCAAATTTATAAACATCCCCTGCTTTGTATTTGATAATAACATCGTCTTCGGTCATCAACACCTGTCCAGGTTCCCAGTCAGTCCACGCCATCCAATATTTGTAAGTTGGTGTAGACACCGAGTAGCTATCTCGATGCATTGGAGTAAATTTGCCAGGTTCTAGTTTAGTAATCCACCATGCAAATGGGCCATCAAATTCTAAAAAAGGAGGACGATGATCTAATAGATTAAAACTTAAATCAGGTGCATCAAACATTACAAAGAATACATTGTTTTCGTATTCGTAGCTTATTTGTTGCCAATCTTTGTGTTCCTCCTCCCAGTTGGCTTCGTCAAATTTTCCAAGCATGGCTTTTTGCACCATCTCCTCGTGTACACGATAATCTTTAGGTATTTGGGGCCCTGGATTATTGAGAACCTCTGCTAACCATTCGGGCTTGATCCAGTCTGCATAATTTCCTAAATATCTTAAACTCATTATTCTTTTCCTCTTAGCACATCGAGTATCCTGTTAAAATTGTCAGCGCGAAAACTTACAATTTCTCCTGAATTAATGCGGTTAGTTAAATTATTAAAATCTAAATTGTCAGCAACAATGTTGAGATAATTGATGTTCCAGAACCAACCCGCCGAATCAATAGCACCCATTAGTGTTTCGCTATATTTATCGACCTCGTTGGCTGGTAGTTTTATATATGTAGCAAACTGTCTTTTATATACCTCATTGATTGGTTTTAAAATATCTATATTTTTAAACCCGTTCGACTTGAATTCAAATTGATCTATAAATCCTGCCACACGCGGTTCAGCAGTTATTCTATATTTAGGTAGTATGTCTTGAAAAATTAAAAACAAATCATTTACATCACCGTCGTATAATGATAAACTCTTTTTTAATTTATTAACAGTAAAGTCAAATTCAAATTTAAAATTATGCATTATGTAAGACCGAATAAAGGTGCTGTGCAAACTTGTCATGTACAGCTTCAGATGGGTGTCCCCAAAGAAGATTATCTTGGGACCCTTCCCTAAAAGAATCCATATACTTGCAACCTAGATACAACGAATCAAAATTTTGTAATTGTTTTTCAAATAAAATTTTATTATAAGGTTGTAGATTCACAAACGACGGCGTCATAGCAGGAACTAAAAATACATTATAACTTTGTTTAAAATACGAAATAGAATGTAACGCAGAAATAAAATCCCACACAATCCTATCATCGTTAAACCAACTCATAAGGGCTGTATCAACCTTTTCGTTGATAACCGAACTAACGTTCCCTGTTTCTGAAATTCCTAACAACGTATTTTTTATAGGACCGTTAATAGAAGTTATCTGGAAGGACATTGGAAATTCTCTAAAAAATAAATTTCTTTCAGCTTTGGTTTGACTGAACAATACTAAATCTGTTTCTAAAATATTATCTTGATAATTCAAAAATTGCCAAATCATTTTTGGCATAGAGTTTCCGCTTTCTGCTAAGTTAATACACTCTACACCTAGTAGAGATGCTAATTTAGTTGGCCATGCATGATCAAACTGATTCTGTTGTATCTGTTTTAATCGCTCTGTTAAATTATTTTTTTCAATCGCATTAAAAAATATTCTGGGATCATTGGCAGAACTTTTTCTTAGTTCTTCAATTTCTGATCCTAATTCATGATATAAGATTTCCTCACCCGTGGCATAGCTGCATCCAAAAACAATTATTCTTTTAATATTGTTCGGTAATGTCATACACCGTAATTTGAAAAGTGATTCTAGTAGTTAACCCAATATTTGCAGCACCGTGTGTGCCAAAGGGGTTGGTAAATTTAAATACATCTGCCGCTTTATACGGTGCTATCATTTTATCTTCGTATACTAAAATATGGCCTTCTTGATAGTCTAACCAAGACATCCAATAGCGTTCGCAATTTAATTCAAATTTAGTTGCTCGGTCACTATGTACAGGTAAAAGATGTCCTGGTTTATATTTGAATAGATTCCAGTAGTATCCTTGTCCTTCTTTTAGCTGTATAAATGGCGGTAGGGGAATTTCAAAAGGAACATCATCGTTTTCGAATATCCAGTATAACATAGAATCATGTGTATATCCTACGGCTTCGTATTTTTTCTGATATTCGCAGAACTCAGCACGTTCGCCTCTTGCAATAGCATCCAATATTCCATTTTGCTGAAATTCCCATCGAGGCATTTCTTTGCCGTTGTGGTTTAAAACGTATTCGACCCACTCGTCTTTTAACCAGTCTTTATAGTTTCCAATAAATTTCATATGTTGTTTCTCACTACTCCGATATTTAATGTTATACGAGGAGTTAGTCCTATATTTGCTGATCCGTGTAAAGCATCAGAGTCAGTCATTTTATAAAGATCCCCAGCATTGTATTTGCTTACTACAGTATCTTTGTAAGCAAATACATGCCCATAATCCCAGTCAGTCCAAGGCATCCAAAATCTTTCTATGTTATCAATTTTAGTGATTCGGGGATCTTGATGCATGGGCATAAATTGTCCAGGTGTCATTTTGGTAATCCACCACCGAACATTGCCCGAGGGAATTCCAGGTATAGACAACTCAAAAGAAACATCGTCAGACTCGAACAACGAATAATAAAAGGCGCTCATAGAATAGCCTGCCTTTTCAACTCTAAGATCTTCAATATGAGGTTCTTCTGTTAGTAACAAATCTCTCGGAGAACATTTTCCACCGCCTGTGAGAATTTCTTTGATCCACTCTGATTTTACCCAATCTTTAAAATTTCCTATATATTCCATCTCTAATTTGCTCTATGTTAAATAACTGACTACATATTTATTTTAATACCACTCGATGAAATTATTTCAAGATATACCTTTTACAGATATAGTAAGATTCGGACAGCGAACAATGCTGTCCAGACCACTATTTTCGACAAGTTGGATATTGGGAAGATTTTGTAATTACAAATGTAGTTACTGTTGGCCCTATGCTCGTAGTGACCAAATTGATCATCAATCACTTGAAGTGTATAAAGCCACTGTAGATGAGATCAAGAAACAGGCACGACAAAATGGATTCAACGAATTTCATTGGAGTTTTAGTGGGGGAGAACCTACTGCCTATAAACAGTTAAATGATTTAGTTAAGCACCTAGATGAAAAAGAAAGCACTTATCAAAGCATACATATGACCACCAACCTAAGTCCAGGTAGCAAATGGTGGAATACTTGGTGTAAGAATACTGAGATGTTACAACGCCGTAGTATCACAGCCAGCTTTCATGATGAGTTTGCCAAAGAGCAAGAATTTGGTGACAAGTGTTTACAGCTAATGTATGAACTTGTACACGTTACAATCAATCAAGTAATGGTTCCGGAAAAGTTTTATGAGTTGTATGACCGAATGGAACGTTTTCACAAACGTGGAATTAATGTAACACTAAAACCGCAGAGCGATCCTACAGCAAGTACGGTTGTTGATGGTTACACTGAGGACATGATCAACAAAATGCAAACAGGATTTCCTCAACGTGCATTCGGTGAAGAAGTTTATCAGATTGCTCTATATGATGCAGACCACAAAGAATATCTATTCGACCAAGCAGAAAGATTTAACGCCTTCGGATTTAACAAATTTAAAGGCTGGACTTGCAATGCAGGATACCAAAGTATTATAATACGAGGTAACGAGGTTAAAAGAAGTTATAGCTGTCACGATGTAGTGCTAGGAACACTTGACGGTTTTGAATTATTTAAGGAACCTAAACACTGTATTACTCCTAGTTGTGTAAGCAGTGCAGATAGTAAGATACCGAAATGCAAATTATGAATACATTGGGATTTTTTGGAGATAGTTTTTGTTCGACTAAATCGGTTTCTTTTTTTTCAACAAAAAAATACGATACATATATTTCAAAATTAGAAAAACAATATGATGCGCAAATAGTTAATATGGGGCATGGCGGCAGTTCTGCCTGGGATACATTATTATTACAATTAATGCCATTTCTTAAAAATAAAAAATTTCCCGATATATGCATATTTGTTTGGACTAATTCGGGAAGATTATTTAATAGAAATATTAGAAATATAAATCATGCATCGGCATTAGATAAACAATCTCTATTACAACGGAAGAAAACAAAAGATATCTGGAGTGCCGCTAATCAGTATTATACTCATCTATGTGATCCTGAAAAAGATTCAATAGAATATATTGCATTATTACAATATATTGACAATAATATACTGCCTACATTTCCTAGTACAACTAAAGTAATACATTTATGGGCGTTTGGTGATGCAGATGATTGGTCTACTGAAGGATTTCATCCTAATAATGCAAAATATTCATATCGATGGACTAGGGGAATGGAGATACGACCGCATCTTACCTCAATAAGTTTAATTAATAGTTCACTTAATGATTTCATTAATAGTCATGTTCCTAATCACTTAGAAGGAGAATTTAAAAACAGTCTAGTTTTTAAATTTATATCGGATGCAATAGACAATTATAAAGATGGGAAATTATTAGATATGACACAAAATGTCTCTGGATACTGGAAATGCAAATAGATACAGAACATTTACACCATTGGATGCAAGCCATCCGTCAAAGTCCGGATCCCATGCGGACTATGGATGCCTTCTGGAGTGGCCAACTTAATAGCAAAGAGTGGCTGATTGAAACTCTGACAAATTATGTTCCACTTAAAACTGATCCGATCAGTATAGACATACACGGCGGATGGGTAGGGGTATTGGCTAGTATGCTGTTCCAAAGCCATATCCCAATTGCCAGTATCCGCAGTATAGACATAGACCCTACTTGCGAATCAATTGCTACCATGATGAATAAAGAAGAAGAAATTGCAGGCAAGTTCCGAGCAGTGACAGCCGATATGTGTATTATTCGTAGCGATGCTGATGTTGTGATAAACACAAGTTGCGAACATATCACCCAGGATCAATACGACTTATGGTTGAGTGGAATGCCTCATAACACCTTGTTTGTGCTGCAAAGTAATAACTATAAGATTCCAGAACACGTTCGTATCGCAGATACCTTAGAAGAATTCAAGTCTCAATGCAACATTGACACAATATGGTCGGGCGAACTAACATTGCCGTTATATACCCGTTGGATGGTTATTGGTCGTAAGACTAACTTCATCTGTAAGTCCTAGCGTAATATTTTTTTAAATTGTTAAGGCTGATGGTCATATGTGTGCCAAGGTAACTCATGTGTAATACCCGTATCGGCATCAACAGAAGTATAAATTACTGCGGTAGGTATCAATACTTTTATCTTATCTACTAGTAATTTTTGTCTATATTTTCTATATTCTAAATTAGCAAAAAAAGCCGTTCCTTCATAGGCAAATATATTCGACAAGTTAATAAATGTATCACTTACATTTGTATCTAGTAAACTTTCTATATCAATATCATTATGTAGTAAATCTAGTTTAACAAATTTATAATTTATATTCTTGCCAGTAGGTACACGTTGTTGCCAATAATCTAATGCTTTTTGATTATAATCATACACCACTACTTTTTCAATATCTGTGCTAACGTGTTTCCATCCTAGTCCACTAGCAGGAACAAATACCTGTCGTATACCGGGTAATGTGGGCAAATTAGTATCGGTACTCTCAGCATGTACGAACTCATACTCGCAATAGGCCTGTCGTTGATATGCCCACGAAATATGTTTATAAAATTCTATAGGATTTTCTGGATAGAAATGTTTCTTATGCTGCCTTACATCCTCTGAAAATACTCCAATCGATAGTTGTTTTGATAACGCATAACTTAGTATGTTCCAACCATGCAGTTTATGATTATATTTTTTTTGATTCGATCCATGACTGACCCACGTGGGTGTGTAGTTGTCATGAAAATTATCGGAGCTACGTATTGGTTCAATTTGAGTATGTATATTACCTAGTTGTTGTTGTCCAATTTTAGGATAGCCTAATTTTTTATAAATTTCTAGATTGATAACATAGCATTGATGATGTAATTCATAATATGCATCGCCTCGATCTAATATATGACCTGTTATAAAAATGTTTTCAGAAACAACATTTTTGACTGCATCAAAAAAATTATCGCCATTGATAAATTCAGTTCCGGTACTAAACACAACTGCATAATTGTAATCCAAATTACTAACTTGTCTCAATACTCTATCTTCCGATGTAGATGCATACACCTGGTATCCTTTTGATATTATGTTAGTAACAGTATAATCAGCCTGATTTTTCATCAGGCTTTTAATCCAATCTGATGAATAGGTATGAGTGTTGTCGATAATGCAGTAGGCGATTTTCATTATATGTAAATATATGGTAATATTTAACCACCTTATACCTATGTACAAATATAATGAGATTCGTCAAGTACACATAGAGATATCAACTCTATGCCAAGCATCGTGCCCGATGTGTGCCAGGAATAATCATGGTGGGTTGCCTAATCCAAACTTGATAGAACGAAATATGGATTTAGAGTTTTATAAAAACACTATGGTTCCCAGTTTGCTAGCACAATTGGGCAGTATCTCTATGTGTGGCAATTTTGGTGATCCAATTATGAACAATGATTTGATTCCCATAATTAGATATACCGTAGAACAAAATCCTAACGTTGATATACACATACATACCAACGCCAGTGCTAGAACGGTCAAGTGGTGGAAAGAACTAGCCCAAACATTGCCAAAGAATCATCTAGTTTTATTTGGGATCGACGGCCTTGCAGATACGCATAGCATGTATCGTATAGGCACAGACTTCGATATGATCATACGTAATGCCCGAGCATTTATAGAGGCTGGCGGAAGAGCACGTTGGAACTTTATTACCTTCCAGCATAACGAACATCAATTAGAACAATGTCGTGAATTGGCTAAAGAATTAGGGTTTGAAAGTTTCCATGAAAAACAAACAAGTAGATTTATTGGCAGCAAAGAATTTAAAGTTTTTAATAGAGATGGTAATGTAACACATACTTTGTTACCTCCCGGTGAACAAAAGATTGCGTTTATTGATCGTAAGACTGTTGAGAACTATCGAGAAGTAATTAAGACCGCAACAATTAGTTGTCAGATAGAAGATGAACGTAGTATATATGTAGATGCACAAGGGCACCTATGGCCTTGTTGTTTTTTAGCCAGTGTTCCATACCAATATGCAACACCCGATAAATTGGTGTATAATTTTATGAATGATAGTACTACTTCGTTGTTAGAAGCAATCAAAGCATTTGGTGGTATAGACGGATTAGATTTAAGAACACACACTATAGAAGAAATTGTTGACAGCCACGCATGGCAAACTATGTGGAACGAACGATTTGAAGATAAGTCTATATTGATGTGTGCTAGGGTATGTGGTAAATTTCCAGAAGTGGAAGTTAGCCAGTGCAGAGATCAATTTTTAGAACTTAGAGAGTTTAATGAATAAAGCATTTTGGTTACAGCCCGAGCACACACGTATCGGCCAAGGGCAACAGATGATAAAAGAAAAAACAGGTAGCCATAGTTTCTGTGCGCTACCGTGGATACATATTGCTACTCGCCCGAACGGTGATGCTAGATTGTGTTGTGTAACTAATGCTAGCGGAGCAGCCACGGGCGATCATGAGGTAGGACTGGTTAAAAAAGAAGATGGAAAACCTGCAAACTTTGGCCGCGAAACTCCCCTAGAAGCATTTAATAATCAGTATATGCGTAGTGTACGATTGACTATGCTAGAAGGCAAGATACCTGCGAGTTGCACAAAATGTTTTGAAGAAGAATCTAACGGAGTCGTAAGCAAACGCTTATGGGAAATGTATGAATGGAATCGCGATGGCCTTGATGTTTCTCAACTTATTAGGGATACCGATGTTAATGGTAGCGTACCACCTGTAATTAGATATTTAGATTTAAGATTAGGACATACGTGTAATTTAAAATGTGTTATGTGTAGTCCGCATGACAGTAGTAGATGGTTACAAGACTATGATAAACTAGTGGCTAAAACACGTAGTCCTATAGTCATTAAACAAGTTGGATTTGACAAAGAAGAATTTAATAATACCTGGTACGAAAAGCCTGAGTTCTGGAACGATGTCTTTGAACAGATCCCTAACATAACTCAACTGTATTTTGCAGGCGGCGAGCCGTTGATGATTAAAGAGCATCGTAGATTTTTAGATGAAATTATTCGTCGAGGGTATGCTAAAAATATCAGCCTTCGCTACAACAGCAATGGTATATTTGTTAATGAAGATATCATAGCAGTATGGGAGCACTTCAAACAAGTGCGCTATGCATTTAGTATAGACGCTACTTTGGATCGTAACAACTATATTCGTTATCCGACAGACTGGTCCGATATCGAACGTAGCCTATGGTTGATGGATAATACTTCTGATAACATACATTGCGCTATTGCGTGTGCTGTCCAAGTGTTTAACATAAAACATATTATAGATTTTGCCAAGTGGAAGTTATCACAAGGATTTAAGAAGATTAATAAATTTGCACTTGATGAATATGAAACCGGCGGCGGGATCATTAATCTACACCTATTGTACATTCCCACATTCCTTAGTGCCAGGATTTTACCACAAGCAGATAAAGATGAAATTGCACAACAGTTTGCAGATTTTAAACAATGGTTGTGGGACCACTACAGACAAGACGATAATTTCTGGAAAGACAACCCTTACGGTTGGAAACGCTGGGAAGGAATCTTAAAATTTATTCAAGCAGAAGATCACACAAACTTATTGCCGGACTTTAAGGAATATGTAAACAACTTAGATGCTATCCGTAATCTCGATGCAAAAGCAGTATTTCCCGAACTGGAGCATTTATTATGATACCTATTAAGATTATTTCTACACAAGAATCTTCTACATTACAAATTAGATTTTGGCCTACTGATATTTGTAATTTTAACTGTAGTTATTGCTTCCCTGGATCGCATGATGCAAAGTTTAGATTTCCAAAAAATGTTAATACGGTAATTAAAAATTTTAGAATATTGTTTGATCTTTATACAGCAAAATTAGGAAAGACTAAATTCCATTTGATCATTGTAGGAGGAGGCGAACCTACATTATGGCCTCACATCGAACAGTTCTGTAAAGAAATTAAAGAACAACACAATGTGTTTACTACAATAATTACTAATGGCAGTCGTACACTACGCTGGTGGGAAGATAACATGTCTTATTTTGACGATGTTGTGTTAAGTACACATAACGAATTTGTAGATATAGATCACCAATGCGCTGTAGGTGACCTTCTATATAGTGCAGGCATTAAAGTAACTGGTCTTATGCTTATGGATGCAACTGCATGGGATAAATGTGTTGCTATGGTCGATCGAATGAAACAAAGCAACCAACCATGGTTTATCGAAACTAAGGCAATAGTAGATGCCCCGGGCCAAGGAATGGATGTTTATACTGATGAACAATTAGAATATCTAAGTGCCGGTATAAAAAGATTGCCAAGCAGTGATTGGTTATTAAAGAGGCTAGGAGATATTAGAATGCATGAAAGCGTAGTACTGTTCGACGACGGTACTGCCTCAGTAGCACGACCACACGACATTATTGTTAATAAATGGAATTATTTTCAAGGGTGGAGTTGTAATGTTGCATTAGAAACATTATTGATAAAGTACGACGGATCAGTTACTGGTAGTTGCCAAGCACCTATATTTGCCAACGATACCATGAATTTATTTTCAGAAACATTTGAACAAGATTTTAAAGCTAATATGGATTTTAAACCTATAGTATGTCCCTTGTCACATTGTGGGTGCCAACCAGAAACACATGTTACAAAATGTATAATTTAAAAACATTTTTGCCTGCTACTTATAGAACAAATCTCAATTCAGTTGATTGGGAAGGATCAGTTGTAGTGTTTGGGTGTTCAATGGTGTACGGAGAGGGTCTAGAAGAAAAAGACTCAATACCTTTTCATTTAAGTAATATGCTCAATTGCCCTGTAATTAATATGGGAGTAACAGGATCATCTATAAACTTTTCCTTATATAATCAACTAACATTATACAACCAATGTTCTGCGCCCAAAGGTGTGATAAACATTTGGACTGAACACAACAGATCGTGTTACTATACTAAAAATTCTATTATTAACTACGGTCCTTGGAATACGACAATGCACAGCTATGGAGATTTATGGACTGCTGATTCTGTACATGGCGAAACACAGGCTATTATGGCACAGGTTATTCTTAAAAATCTTTGGAAGGATGTGCCTTACTACGAAGCAACTTTTTTTAAAAAAACACAACAATTATTAGGTTGCGATCAATTGGTAGGACATATAAATGATACAGACTATGCAAGCGATAGAGAACATCCAGGACCGCTTGCTACTTATAAGTGTGCTGAATACATTACAGAGCGTTCAGGATTTAATTTTAGTTAAAGGAATGTCTGCCGCACAGGTGCAGAAGTTACGGTCACATGTTACGGGTTCTGTAGGTGCAACAAAACTATTATCGTATATATTGCCTAGACTACCGCCGACTCTACAAGTCGCTCTGTGTACTTCTCCGTCCCAATTTATCATTAGGCTTTCTATACCTGCGTTGCAAGTCCAACCATTATATTTGTTGAGATGTAATTTAATAACGTCATTGGCGTGATACAACTGTTCTGTGTTATCCTTGAATATAATTGTATTAGGAGTGACTGTGGCATTGTTGGATAATATCCATTCTAAATCGTTACCGTCGTATCGCATATCATCAAAAACATTGTGATCCCCCTCAGTCCAGCGTATTCTTCTAACAGCATATTTGATTCCTATTTCTCTGAATTTTTTAACCACAGTTCTCACATGATCCATCTTATCATGATGTGCCATTACATTAACAAAAAACTCTCGTTCGGTGCTGTCGTAATATTTTAATATAGTATCAACTATGCGAGTCCATTCGTGTTCGAAGTGTAGACTAAACACTAAGTGATTAAAAAATATTTCGTTATTAAGATACCACTGATACCCTCTAGTGCCGTTTGTAGTTAAATTTACCCAGAATATATCTTTGCGTTTAAAGTATTCTAATAAATCTTCTATGTCGGGATGTACGCAAGGTTCGCCACCTGTTAAACTTATACGTAACGGTTTTCCTAGTTCGCATAGTTTGTCCACAGTTGCTTCTAAAATATTAATATCTGTGTGAGGACTGTGGTTGTCGTGAATTACCGCTGGACAATAACTACAATCGTAATTACATCTCTTGCCAAGATTCCATTCTATCTTGATGCTGTCTTGGTGCGGCCATCGACTAGTTACTTTAAACATAGTTTTTGAACTCCGGAGTCACATCTGTAAAACTTTGATTGCGAGTGTTATCTAACCTTCGATTAAATTCTACACAGTCTTCCCACTTGTCGCTTTGATCTGTTGCGTTTATGTAATTAATAATACCATCAATTTGTTTTAGTGTTAAATCTAATAGTATTGGGTTTTCTTTAACGTGTTTGAATCTTGGAACGTGATCTTTTACTGCGTTTAATCTTTGTACAGATAAGATTTTAAGATGCGGTGGAAGAACTTGAACTGACAGCACGTTAGGATATTTGACAATGTTCGTATAAAATACGATGCCTAGCTCGTCTAGGAAGTGTGCTATCATTTCATCAAGTGTTAGTACATTACTAACCTGTACAGCGACAGCCCCAACTATTCGACTTACGTTAGGAATTTTTTGTATTTCTTTTATGTTCTTTACAACTTGATTCCAATCACCGTTACCTCGAATGTAGTTATAAACATCATCGATGCCGTCAATAGAGATGTTAACGGCAACTGATTTAAAATGGGGCCAATAGTCATATATTGTTCTACCTTTACTAATTCCTAATGTAGTACCATTGGTGGCATATTTTATTTCTGTTTGATGCCCATACGGTTTAAGCATATCAAGTATGCGATAATGTTGTGGATCCATTAGTGGTTCACCACCCGCAAATTCTACACGTCTAAAATACGGTAGTAATTTTTCAAGACTTGTCCACCAGTTAGGATTATCATCAAACTTGTCTAAGTATGGTTTACGCATTAAGTTAAGATCTTTAATAGCCTTAACCATAAAGTTATTTTCTTTAATGTAAAATTCTTCTACTTCTTTCCAGTCATTCCAACTAGTACTATCCATAGGATGACACATACGACATTTAAGATTGCATAAGTTATTAAGTTTAATTTCCATAGTAGGAAATTCAAACGGCATCTTAAAATTACTGTCCATTCCGTTTAGTGCATTTGGATACAGGGTGATGCGACTTTCGGGGATTACTCCTGCAATATGTCGCTGGCGTAAACTTTCTACACCCTGGTCTTCTAGAACAAAACACGGTTCACATTCTGCAGGACGCTCTCCGTGCAACACTTGCTGTCGAATTCGACGCATGTTATCATTGTTCCAAATTTCTTCTAGAGTGCTATCCTGTATATTTCCAATAGGATGACTACGGCAACAAACTTGTATTGCACCGTCCTCTCTAGTAGCTAACCCGGTAAACGGGTGCATACAGAATGTTTTACTGTTGCAAATCATTTTTTCCAAATGCCCATATTCTTTCTTTGCACCAAAAACATTTATCACATACAGGTACCTGCTGACCAAGATTGTATGTTGTATAATCTAATCCTTCAAATTCGCCTTCACAACTGCGAGTAATTTTCAATAAATTTTCTAGCCCCAGGCGAATATATTGTTTAATAACCCAATCTTTTTCAACGAATCGGAAAGGATGAAGTGCCCATACATCCATATGTTGCATTATTTCTAAGTGTGTATTTTCGCTCGTGCGTTCGATATCACGTTCAGTCATACCTTGAAAGTCTACATCACGTGGATTACGTGTTACTGCATTGTAATATGCTTCTATGCCGTGCGACTTACAAGTATATTCTGCATAAGCACGTTGTTGAATGTTGTCCCCAGACACTCTTTTACCGTATTCATCTGTAAGGCCAGCACCCATATTTCCGTATTCTAATTCTGGTGCAATAAAGTTAGTGTGGCGGACAAACTTCATATGGTAGAATTGTTGAAACAACCAATTATAAACAGCGTTGGCATTATCTTGTTGCCACGGCTTAGTCTTCCAACACCTCACATGATTGATAACGTGTATAGTTGGGCTAGATTCTTTAGCAAGTTCACATATTAAAAAAGCCAATAATGCACTATCGGCGCCACCACTAAGGCCAATGCCAATGTGTTGCCATTCCTTGTTAAAAGGAATTTTAACCCCATCTATGTTATGCAGATGCATTTTCTAAATACCTTATTAAAGGGCTAACCCCAACTGGACTGCCATTGCGTAGTGCTAGATGTATACTCTTGGTTGGAGTCAGTCCAAAATCTGCACATACTTTCTGATATCGTTCCCCGTGTGTATTCCATAAATAGTCCGGAGAAAGATTACGTAAAAAATATAAACCAATCATTGCTGGTGCTTTTAGATTCATATTAAAATCATTCATTATAGTAATAGCATCGAAGTCTTTGCTCTTAGTCCAGCGTAGGCCAATTCTATTCCAACCAAGTCCTAGACCTTTACTTAGACTTATACCTACAGACTTGATTGCAGGATGAGATAAATCAAAGTCAATTTCGCGACAGCAAGTAAACCAAGCGCCGTCTACATGCACACTAATTCCCTTGTCTTGCGCCTCATCTAATATCTCTTTCATGTTGGTATGTACATCTCCAATGCTAGGAAACGGCATTGCTATTATTAGCGGTGTCTCTGGTATTAAACAGCCAACATCTTTAATAACACCAAGTTTCAGTCGTTGGTGATACCTATAATCATTGGTGACTGTCTGAACCGCCCCCTGCATGTATACATTGTCTATAAATTGTGTGCAACCATTTATAACAGCTACACGATTAAAATTATCTAGTCCTGTTATTTTATTGAGTTTAGATGTTAATAACCAAGCGGTCATTTCTTTTTTAAAATCTACATATATTTGATCTGTAGTATCTACAAACACTCCGCCATTAATAACCTGTGTGGTTAACTTTTCAATATAATTGTCTATGAGTGGCTGCGGCCTCTCGACTTCTAGCCATTCATTACTATAGGATTTTGCTATTTTAATTCTTTCCATGACTTCTAACAATTAGTTCTGAAAATTCTGTTTTCTTGTTCCCCACCACACAATGGGCTATCATGTGCATACGTGGTTGTGTGCTAGGATTAGATACAGAATGCGTGTCTGTTATATTAACAACAAACATTTTTCCCTCGGACCACGGAACCCTGCCATACTGTTCCAACTCCATATAACATTCTGTTGGATGAGTTATTGCAACATTAATTGGTATGATATAATCCATCATATCGATATCTGTATTTTTAAAACCATTAGGAGCATCACAATGAGGATCTATAAAACCACCTGCACCTAGCTCCATGAATCTTAATCGAGCAAATCGTTCTGTAGGAAATGATTTCCAAAATGCAGTTATTGTAGGACATAACTTGGTTAATTTAGTCCAATGATAGTGATCCATGGGCGCAGAATCATTTGTGCTTGTTATGTCTATTCCTAGTCCGTGTAAGCAACAACTTCTCCAATTACTGTGGCCTTCTCCCTCTCGATGTTCTACCAAATATTCTCGTATAGATTGCGATTCTTTTTTCCAAACTTCTAAGTCTATAGTCAAATCTAATTCAATCCATCCAATTGGTTTTCTTAATATTTTGGTTGCTTGCTCTATATAGTTCACGCTTTATTTACGCCATAACAGTATCAACATAAATATTTTTATGCTAACACCTACTAATTATACGGTCGATATATCGTTATTTCAAGAGGCGTGTGATCAATTACCGAGTCGAGATATGAAGACCACTATAAATCGCCCAACCGGAAACTTTTTTTATGATGCATGGGAAATGAAAGAAGAATTCAAAGGCACAGTTTGGGAAACTTTATATAATTCACTGCCTGTTGTCAAAGGCGAAGCAAGAATTATTATTTTGAATCCGGCTCATTGTTATCAAACTCATGCAGATATTGATGATCGGTATCACCTTAACATACTAGGTGAAGCCTGCTATCTTATGGATTTAGTCAAAGAGCAAATGTGTCGTTTAGATCAAGACGGTGTTTGGTATGATATGAATGCCGGACTACTACACACTGCTACTAATTTTGGTAGACGGGCTAGAGTACAATTGGTGGTCAGACATTTACTAAAAAAGAATGAACTATTAGATCCGGTAGAGATAGCATTATCTTCAACTTTATCTAACACCGACGATGCTAGGTTTATATTTGACAATACATTGAGTCCATGGCTTAACCAAGCAAATAAGTTGGGCTATATAAACAATTTTTCATATTCTCCAATCACAATAAAGTTTAATATAGAAAAAAACAAATTAGATCTATTTAAAAGTATTTTGCCGGCAGAGTTTATACTATTATGAAACTTTATATATCTACACTTACTGAACAACTATGTGAAAGTTTAATTACAGAGATCAGCGCCCACACAGTTGAACCCAGCCACGGTCATATGGAACTACCTAAAGATAATCCATACTACAACGAATACCTCAATCAGACTGAAATGTTAAAATCTGTAGGCTATGATGAGCATACTGTAGAGTATCGCCATTATCAATCTGGTGTGCATTTCCACAAAAACTATGAACTTGCTATAAGTATGGCAGTTAACGCTAAACCGTTAATGTGTTGGGTCAGTGAAATACGGCCAGGCAAATGCACACCATGGCATTGGGATATTAATCCTTGGGAAAAGGAGCACGAACAACTAGGTACACTTGTAAGATATTTTTGTTTTTTAAGTAAACCATCAGTAGGGCATGTATTTGTCACAGCCGATGATGCGTACTATATGGAACAGCAAGGTAATATATATCAATATGCCGATTTACATTCTTGGCATGCAGGTTCTAATGTAGGATTAGCCCCTAAGTTCTTATTGACCTTTACTGGCTATAAGTAATTTAAATTCTTCTGTAAATTTACCATCGATACGTAATCCGTAGCTCTGTTCCATGGTAGCATTGCCGCCGTGCCAGTCTTGATCATTCCACCACGCAGCACGACTATTGATGTAGATATGATTCCTAGTTTCTGGATCCCACAAATAAAACGGTTTTTTTGTATTGGGTCGTATGTGTATAAACTCGTTGACATTGTCGGTGTATTCTTGTTGCAATCCTTTTTCTCCATCTAGGTCTCTGTGTTCAAAAGGAACACCTCCTGCTTCACAATGAAAGAATATCACTCGTCCGATATTTTCAAATATCCCTGCGGTGATTAAGTTTTCTACCCATGCAACTGTTCCTGGAAAGTGTACAGCCTCGGGTGTGAGTTTTCTAGTAGCACTTCGGTCATCCCAACTGCCCTGTTCCCATAAAAAATAATATATGTAAGGATCGTAAGCACCCATGGCCATTTTAATGTATCGGGTAAATCTGTTGCGTACTGTAAAATCTTGGAAGTCTCTGTATAGATCAATGCCGCCTTGTTTGATAGGATTGTCGTCGGGCAAGGCTAAAAATTCTTCTATTGCTTTGTAAATAGGTTTCCAATTTGGAATATAGCTCATATCTTCTATTTTAAAAGCAGGCTTCATCCATGTGCCTTCTTTGGCAAATTCTCGAGCATCTGCAAAGCCTCGAAGTATTTCGGGTTGTAAACGATCGAACGCATCCATATCAAGGAATGGAGTCATATTAATATATGGCTGATTGTTAATACCTTTAATCATAAATTGCTTTTGCCTTTTCAATAAAATCTGATGGGTAGTTTGTTCTAAAACTTTCAAAACACAGCATCTGCAATGTCTTTAATGATTCTGGCCGGTCCCAACTTAGTCCCATTTGTTCTATTTGCTTGCGCATGATGTCTTGTCTAGCACTGTATATATGACTGGCATGATCTGCAATACTAATAGGTCCTTCGTTTTCTCTGTATGTAAAAAAGTAGTTTATGCTCTTTAGTTTGCCATCAACTACAAAATAACTGCTGGGATGCATACTATATTTGTACCATCCTAGGTCTTTGTACGTTTGTATAATGTTAAGCATTTGTTCTTGCCAGTCTAGTACAACTTTATCATAGTTGGCAATATCACATTCAGCACGGTTCCAAAAGTCTACACCGTCTACTTCCAGATACAGTTTTCTAGAAGCAAAATCAATATTAATAATTTTAGGAACTAGGTCCGGATATTTGTTACGCATTTGTGTAATGTAGTTTACCTCACGTAGCCACTTTTCCTCCATCTTACTAGGATCCACTACTTCGTTCTGTCCTCGGTGATATTCTGTATCATTATAATACCATTGTACAAATGTTTTTTTGTCCTCTGACATTAGGCTTGTATAAATTAAATTATTTCGTTGTTCGCCTTGGCCCGGAACTTGATTGTAATAGTAATTAAATTTCATATCCTAATAACTTTGTCTGCAAACTTTTCTATACTACGTTGTAATAGTGCTTCGTGTTTTTCTTTATTCATAATGCCAACTGTGCTTAACAATATTTTAGTTCTGTTAGTAGGATCAGCAGCATGTTCTACAGCAGTATTATTAAATGCAAAGCAGCGATATTTGAGATCTATTTGTGGCCAAATCTTTTTACCGTTATGCACAAAATGAAAAGTATTATATGCAGGATCAGTTACATAAATGATGTAACGTCTAGGTTCAGTCATCTCATATGTAGCATCGTTATGCGGAGGGATTGTTCCTATTTGCATAATAAATCCGCTAGTGCCAATTTGATCAAAAGGCAACTCACGCACACACTTTGCCAGTCCGGGAAACGCTTCTTCAAACCCTGGATGAAATACTAATCCAGCATCGTCTATAGGCTTGCGTTCTTTAGCCCAGTCTAACCATGCATCGTATGTGTGCCAGTTACCAGGATCCTTGCGCAAGGCAACATAGCACCATTCATGTCTACCTTCTTTGTATTCCCAGTAATCAGTATCTGTAATTTTGTTGGCATGAAACCAATCGATAACTGTTTGCTCATCAGGCGTGTCGAACTCAATATCTATAGGTGTGTAAATTATAGTCATTCAATCTCGCCCGTGAGTTCTAATAACTTCGGTAAGTCATCTCTTTTAAAACGGAATACTAATCCTATACGAGCTGTATCGCTATAATTTTCAGTTTCGTGTTCTATTATGGTGTCGACCAAGTATACAGTTCCATCGGCAACCATTGCAACATCTTTACGATTACCTTCATGATCCCAGAATTTAAAAATAGCGCCAGGGGTATCGTAAATTGGAATGTGTGCTGTGTATTCGTCGCCTTGATCCGCGTGTCTTGAAACTTTACCGGTAGGTGGTTGTACTACCAAACTCCAGCGATATGCATATGGTATGAGTTTCTGCAGTTTAGTGACAAGACCAAATGCCAATTCTGTGTTACGATATTCACAGCGTTCATGTGTGCTAATATTGTAAGGCGGACAAGGAATCGTTAAATCTACCAAGTTGCTTTGTATTGCCCAACCGTAGGGTAATATGCATCCCGGCCCGTTGCTGATAATTCTGTTATACCATTCATCGGTGATCTCATGGCCGTATCTATCCCACTTCCAACACAGGTGATCGTAATCAGTTGATAGTGTTTGATAGTAATCTTTTAAACTGTCTAATTTTATAGTAAAATTAAGTTTTGTAACTGCGGTGTCTAACATTATTTTTCTTCTCTTGACTATTTAAGTAAATATTAGCCTATGCAAAATAGATATGATTTGACCGATACACACATAGAAATTTATTATAATTCAACACCTGAATTTGAGCGTGTTCGCGACATTTGTTTACAAGAAGATAATTGGTTACGTTATAACTACACTAGAGAAAATCTAGTGGTAGAGCAACACACGGGTTATGGGGTGGTCTACCAAAAGTCCACAGGCAAACCCATGGTAATGGGTGGAGTGTTTAATGATGGTCGTTATCCAAAAAATGTAGCTAAACAGATCAATCGTTTATACACGTTTCCAGAGTTTCGCATGAAGCACACTGACATGACAGATGGCTTTAGGGTTACCTGTAGTCTAATCGATGCATTAGAAAGAGTAAACACATATGATGTATATTTAATTACCATGCAGAACAGACCACGTGGCGGCAAACGTTGGTGGGACACATGGGTTAAACATATGGATATTGCGTCCAATGGTAAATGGACACTAGGACAAGGGTATGCTCAAACTTGTCCGTGGCCTGTACAAAAATGTTGGCAAAACTTTGTGTACTACGAAACGGTTCCTGGCAAATTTGCTGAATGGAATCCTACAACTATTAATAACAAGGAGTGGGCAGAAATGCCAGAGGGCACATGAGCTATAATCTCAAAGTAAGACTATTACAGTTATTCAATTTCATTGCTAGTATCGTTGCTGTCAGTTACGTGTTTTATACTAATGAATTTTATTGGCTGTGGGTTTCGCTGGCATCTTGGTTGGTAATTGGACATGTTAGTTCTATCATAACCTTGCACAGAATGCTAACGCACAGAAGTTTTAAAACCTGGCCATGGTTAGAAAATATACTTGTTTGGGTCAGTGTATATTCTACAATAGGTCCTACTATTGCTTGGGTAGGCTTACACAGAATGCATCATGCTAACTCAGACAACGCTGGCGATCCGCACTCGCCCTATGTAGACGGCAAGTTTAATTACTGGGCTGCATTTAAAGTATGGGTTGGATATGACTGGCAAGTAGAAACTATCTCATTAAAATATGTCAGAGACCTTGTACGAAGTCCTTTGCACAAGTTTATCTTTAATCACTATTTTAAAATTATTATTATCACAGGTTTAATTTTAATGGCAATCAATCCACTGTTGTTTTTATTTGTATATGCGTTACCTGCGACATTAACAGTTCAGGTTATCGGATTAGTTAATGTGTTAGGACACAAACACGGATATAGAAATTTTGAAACTGCAGATCGTAGCACTAATAGTTGGATTGCGGCAATCATTGCACTAGGTGAAGGATGGCACAACAATCATCACGCACATCCAGGCAGATGGTACGCGGGAGAAAAATGGTGGGAATTAGATCCAATGGGCTGGATTATTAAATTAATTAAAGTGGAGCGGCCGGGGGATTCGAACCTCCGTCTCTAACTTGGACAGTTAGCGTATAACCACTTTACTACGGGCCGCATCGATTAATGGAATAAGTTGGTTAAACATTAACTCATTACCGTCCTCATTTACACCGTTGCAGGATAAGTTGTGTTCAGCTTTGTATTTAGGAATTTTTTTAATTTCTGTAATATTGTGATTAACTACCCCACTACTAAAATTAAACCATTCTGGGTGAAATTCTTTTTCTGATAAACAGTGGACAACTGGGATTTGTTTAAAATTTAAATATTGATCTATTTGAACTAATGCTCCGCAATATCTATTACGTTGTAATTCAACACTAAACATGTATTTCTTATTCAGTAATAATGCTTCTAGCAGTTCTTCTGGAGAAAGTTTAGAGTCTTTAAATTTTGTTTCGCCTATATAATCTTGATACCATCGTTTCACAGCTAAAATACTACTTTCATCTTCTGTATTATCAAAAGTTTGTTCTTCACTATACCCTGGAAAACTATGTATTTTTTTAATTATGGTATATCTATCTAATGATTCAATATCTCTATGCCATGACGGAATAAAGATCCATCTGGCTTTAGCATGAAAAATTATTGCTAAATCTATATTTTTGGTTTTTTTGAGATCAACTAATATACGTTCTTCGGAACACATAGTAGTTCCTGTATGTATTATATTCGCCGAATAAAAATCTTTGAGTTTTTTAATAAAAGAAAACTCTTGAACTCTGTTCCACTCGCAGATACTATTTCCATATATTCCAATATTCATACGTAATCCTATTTATATGTGTAAATATCTTTATGGGAACTTTTTACATTCCATCTCCCCAATTGGCCTATGTGCATGTTCCAAGAACAGGCATGGCTATGAAAAAAATTATTTCGGATTGGCTCAAACCAAATTTTAATGTTAATGATACTGACCCTTGGATGATTGATCATCCTCATTTAGGCATGGTAAAGGATTATTATCCCTATGCTAAGACCATGAGTGTTGTGCGTAATCCTTGGCAACGTGTATATAGTCTGTATCGTAAAGTAAGTACAGAAGGCTATTGGTTAGATTGGAATAATCAAACCTTGTTAGATTTAAAACCTATTAATGAATGGATTGAGGACTACTGCAACCCAGAAGTAGAGTTTAACTTTCCTAGATGGTTCACACGTTTTACAAATCAAATAGACTTTGTTCATGTAAATGACGAGTGGGTTGATTATGTATGTCGAGCAGAAAGTCTAGAACACGACTTCAAACAGGTAAAAGAATATTTAAATTGTGATATTCCTCTGCCCTGTATCAGCGAATATGATCATTGGGAATTTAAAAAATACTTTAATGATCACAGTATTCAACTCATAAAAAAAGTCCACGAACGTGATGTGGACTTTTTTAAATACACTGTCTAAATTAGTGCAAATCTACCCAGGCACCACCGTTATAGGCCTGTAGTTTGTTTGTGCTGGTTAGATAAGTAACCATGCCTGCCTGTGGCGAGGCAATTGCCGCAGTTCTAGCGGCAGCGTTGGCAAACGGAGTTGCTCTAAAACATGGTGATTCTGCGACTTGGTCACGTCGAATAGTTAATGCTGCACTGGGTGCAAGAGTTCCGTTACTTGTGGCAAAAATAATGTCAGTGGCAATAAATGCATCGCCTGTTGTGTCGACTCCGGCTGGAACTGATGCTACCATAGCAGCGCCTAATTTATATGCAGATCCATTATACCCGTTAAAAGACAGGCCACCTAAGGATCCCTCTGCAACAATTTTTAATGGCGTACCATAAGTTCCGCTTTGTCCGTAAAAACCAATTGGGCTGCCGCCATCGAATAATCCATCTGTTCTTGAATACACTGCTAGGCTTTCGCCTTCCTGAGCTGTAAGTCTTATAAGTGCAGGGGTTGCAGAAGTTCCAATATTTAATACATCAACGTTACCTTGCAATTGAACATCATCAATGAAGACGCTGGTTGCTATTACTGAATTGCTAGCAGCATCGACCATTATGCTACTGTCATTTGCGAATACGCTTCCAAATACCTCACCTATATGAGTTCCTGATGTGTCGCCAGTGACATTACCTGTTATGGCACCAGTAACATTGCCAGCTACGTTACCGATCACGTTACCGGTATGTAACCCCGTGGTGGCCCCAACCACATTTCCAAATACGTTGCCATAGTGAGGGCCAATTGTGGTAGCATAAACAACCCCGTCAACAGAATCTACTATTACCGAACTGTCGGCCATAAAAACGGAACCAGTAATGTCGCCATTAAATGTTCCAGTAATTTCGTTATTGCTAGTATTGACAATAACGCTACTATCATCGCCTATGATGTTGACATTGTAATTAGATCCGTTAATAACGCCATCGCCTGTACCAATTACAACACCACCTATAGTAGATCCTAAGGGTAAATTGACAGCAGTTCCTGTAGCTGTAATTGTGGCATTACCTAGTTTAATGCTAGAGCCGCTTAGATAAAGATCTTTAAATCTTTTACTGGCTGATCCTAGATCGTAGGTAACGTCAACAGCAGGGATAACATTGCTTTTTATAGTTTGATCTAGATTTATTGCAGCTAATACACCATCAATTAGTATAGTTGAAGTGTCATCACTAAAAACTGATCCTTTTATATCCAGATTAACAGTGCCGCCACCTACTACTACATCTATTTTGTTAAGAACATCGTTGTAGGTGAAACTGATACCGCTATGGGTGCCTGCTGCAAGAGCAGCTGCCACAGCATCCTGTGCCTGTTCAATACCAAATACTGTAATTCCTATTCCACCAGCAGTAGTACCATCTCCAACATATACGGCTTTGGTATCTGTGTCGTAGATTAGTTCACCGGCGACGGGCGTGATGGTTCCTCTTTCTGCGGTGGTTCCTCTGCGAATTTGTAAAGGCATATTTAAACTCCTGGATCTATCTTCTATTGTATTATTTATGCCAGTCAAAAAAATAGGACTCCAAAGAGTCCTATTAACTACGCAGTTTATACTACATTGTAGGTCCGTTACCGTTCCTAAATCCAATACTGCCGCCTTCTGCTTCAATGTTCTTAATGACATCTTCAAACAAGATAGGAGCAAAGTCCGGAGTCTGTTCCACGCAAACACAATGATAACGAACATCGTTCTCATCGCTGTATAAAACTTCTCCAGTTCTAGCATCAACCCCACGAGCCCGCTTCACACGATTTGCATGAGTGTGTCCGTGAATGTTAACACCAAAACGACCCAAGCTGTCACTGTGTAACGGAATATGGCTAAGAATCATACCGTTCATAACGTGATAAGCTCGCAATTCACGGAAGTACGGTCTGTACTCGTCATCTCTAAAAATATCGTGGTTACCGCGGATTAACACCTTGTCGCCGTTTAAACGGGCTAACGTACCCAATGCCTTACGGTTGATGACAACATCGCCCAAGTGATAAACCTTATCAGTAGGCTTGACTCGTTCGTTCCAGGCCTTGATCATAGCTTCGTCCATTTCCTCAGGACTATCCCACGGACGCAACTTTGTAACACCATCGTTACGGGTAAAACGACATACACCAGTGTGTCCAAAGTGTGTGTCGCTAACTAAAAATACACTAGGCATAATAGCCTCCTTTCGTTAATGAACGGAGGCTTCGGCTACGACCTCACATTCGACCACCCAGTTATTAAATTGGGTAAATTTGTTTACTTCTAGACCCAATCCAACTGCTTCATTTACAAAATGCTGTAACAGAGCGTTGTACAGTTCGTCGGGCATTGTATCTTTGTCAAACTTAATTTTCATCAGTATACTTCTTTTACAATATTGTACTCTTCAACTGGCCACTTGGCCTTGAATTCATCAGTTTTTACATAATCGTTAAATGATTTAGCATCAAAAAACATCTTGGTAAATTCTGTTTTGAATGAATTTTTTTTGGTTATCGTTAGATATACCGATTTTGCTTTGCCAGCCATTGAGTACCTTTCGTTATTTGATATATAAGTATAACATCAAATCAGAATTTAGTCAACGGATAAATACGTTGTAAACATTACATTGGAATATATTTAAATGAAAAATGTCATATCTAGACACATGATCAGCGACAATTTTATCGGAAATATCCTAAGACCCAATATTCAATTTAACAAAGCCCATTTAGTTTCTAAAATTGATCTATGGAAGTACATTTTAAAATACAAGTGTTCGGCAACGGCCGGTGAATCTATACTAATTGGTATGCAGGCCTTGAATGATGATTATTTTGCAATTATATTTGCAGCAGCAGAATTATCTTTAAAAATAGTAATTGTGGATTACACTAGAATGGATAATTTTGCTGATATTGAGTTTTATGATACTAAAACAAAACTTTTAGCCCCTATTGATATATTTTTGCATGATTGTCTAGGTACTGTTAACGTATCATCTAAATTTAGATTTTTTGCCAGCTGTTCAAAAAGAACATATTCAATCTTTCAATATAGTATAGATATGACCATAGACAATATGGAAGATTTTGAAACTGCTAAAAATATATTTCCTAAACCGTCAGATATTCTTATGCGCTGTACCAGCAGTGGGACTACAGGAACTCCCAAAATAATTGAACATAATCATGAATTTTTATATAAGATTACTATTAGAAATTCTACAAGATTTTTTGGACAGTGTCTGCATACACGAAATTTGAATCACGGCAGCAGTTTAGCTGTTTATCTACTACCTACATTTGCCAGTCCTGCTGTATCAGAAAATCTATTTCTCGAGATCCCTCTAGATCCACGAATTCAGCCGGAAGATATGGCCGATTTTATGAAAATCTTAAAAAAGTTTTCTGATACTCTCGAATATATGATATTTCCTTACCCAATCATGATTGATGATTTTATAGATGCCAGTAAAGAAAGTAACATTGTTTGGCCAAAATTAAATGTACAAACACTGTCCTATATACAAGATTACGCCAAAGTGGGAATTATAGAAGGAATAGTTAAATCAGTTACTAGTATATTTGGATCAAATGAAACTAGCGGACCCGTGTTCCTTGCTCACATAGAAAAAGGAACAATAGGTCGAAGCGCGGATTGGTTTAAAAAAGTAGATGATTTTTATGGGATAAGATTGGATTCAAAACAAATGTTACACGTGATAATGCCTGTATATAATACTGATATTGTAACTAATGATCAATTTAAGAAAAGAAGTAAATTTTATGAACACATAGGACGAACTGATTTAACAAAAATAGATGGAAAAGTATTTGACCTAAAAATAATTAATGAACTCAACAACATGAACGGCCAGGCGAGCATAATACTCGATCCTTTAAAAAATTCCATATATTTGGCCTTTTGGCATCGAAAAGATGAAAAGCTAGAATTAGAATATAAAAATTTCTTCAACGATAGGTTCAAAGCCCTACAAATAAATAAAAATGCTGTTTTAAACAAAAACAACTTTATGTCAGGTATAAAACTAGACATGGAACTCCTAAGGGAACATTTTAGAAATCATGTTTGACAATCATTTAACCAAAAGTAATGTGACTTATCTAGGTCATCTAAAGTGGGCATTGATTGCCGGCATTAGACTGATTTGGTCAGGTCTCGCTAGTATACTTCATGGGTTTGTTCCTAGATGGTTTGATGGTGTTGCACCTAAAACTATCATCGACATTTATCATTCTCATCTTGTAAATCACCCAAATCAAGATTACAAAGAAATGATAAAAGAAGCCAAAGAAAAAAATAATCAATGATTATTCTGTTCCTATAATCTATAGGAAACTCTACCTTTGGTCATATCGTAGGGACTAACTTCAACCTTGACCCTATCTCCCAAAATAATACGAATCTTATATTGTTTTAATCTGCCGCTGGTATAACACAGCAGTACATTAGGCAAGTTGTCTACTTTTACTTTAAACATATTGCCCGGCAAAACTTCGTCAACGATTCCTGTTAATTCAATTAAGTCTTCTTTAGCCATTTATACTTGTTTCCAAAATTAATCTATGAT